>MDSZ01174700.1_pt1 | contig 47230 bp, 45 predicted proteins | sample 811201 | NCBI WGS metagenome assembly MDSZ01 (sample SAMN05326647, study PRJNA326480) | marine metagenome | isolation source: seawater | place: Indian Ocean: North | collected 2010 | reverse complement strand
CTCTGCTTTACCTATTGTTAGCCTTTATGTCTTTGCTGGTTATCGTTTAATGCCAGCAGTACAACAAATTTATGAGTCTTTTACACAACTTACTTTTATAGGACCTTCACTTGATAAACTTTACGATGATATAAGCAATCTCAATGAGTATAATATAAGTGTTGAGAACAAACAAATTTTATCTTTTAAAAAAACAATTTCTTTAAAAAATATTAATTTTAATTATCCAAATTCACAAAGGAAAATATTACAAAATATAAACTTAAGCATTGATTCAAAATCTACAATAGGCATAGTTGGTGCCACTGGTAGTGGAAAAACCACAACAGTAGATATAATCTTAGGTTTACTTGAACCTCAACTTGGCACATTAGAAGTTGATGGAAAAATTATTACTAAAGAAAATAGGAGATCTTGGCAGCATTCAATTGGGTATGTGCCACAACAAATTTTTCTTGCTGATGATACTATTGCAGCCAATATTGCTTTTGGAATAGATTATGAAAATATTAATCAAGATGCTATTGAAAAAGCTTCTAAAATTGCAAATTTGCATGATTTTGTTTTAGCAGAATTACCTAACAAATATCAGACTACCATAGGCGAGCGTGGGGTCAAACTTTCAGGTGGCCAACGCCAACGAATAGGAATCGCAAGAGCTATATATCATAATCCACAATTACTTATTCTAGACGAAGCGACTAGCGCGTTAGACAATCAGACTGAGAGAGCGGTGATGGATGCAATTAATAATTTGGGTAAAAACATAACTATCGTTGTAATAGCCCATCGTTTAAACACCATTAAAAAATGTGATAAGATTTATTTATTGGAAAAAGGAAAAATTATTGATGAAGGAAGCTTCGAAGATTTGTTAAAATCAAATGAAGATTTTCGCAAAAGTACTTTATTCTAAAATACATATATCAGTTCTTGTTTCGGTAAAAACAAATTAGTTAAATTTAATGAACTTTTACTATATCAAGCTTTCTCTCAACATAGTGACCTCTTTTTGGATCAGAGAAACCTGGATTATAATTGAACTTATTGTCACTAAAATGAAAATGAATTACTTGACTCTTTCTGGTTAGTTTGTGATTTTTCATTTTAACTCCACCATGTAAAATATTAGCTGCCCAAATAATTACTTGTCCTTTTTTTATATGGAGTTCTTTAATTTTAAGTTTTTTGTATTTAATCATATTCCTAACATAATCTTCATAAACACGATAGTTTTTCTCCAGTTCTTTAATGTTTGTGGCCTGTTTTCTCTTTAAGTCTTGGTAATCAATTAAAGGTAACTTGTGACTTCCTGGAACAACGGTTAATGGTCCATTATTTTTATGAGTATCTTCTAATGCAACCCATGCACCAACGAGGTACTTATGAGGCATACTTCCAAAATGAATATAATCACTATGAAAAGGTTGCTCTGAACCCCCAATAAAATTTATTGTAGAAAAAGGCAAAGGTTTAGAGTTATACATAAACTTTAGAAATTTTTTAATGGTCGTATTATTTGCAAGTTTTGCAACATTTTTTGAAAATTTCCACGCTTCAACAATCCTGGGGTATTTATTGTAATGATAAATTTTAGGGTTTGTTTTAAATTCACCTGTGTTAAGCGATTTGTCAATATCTTTAATTATATTATTTATAAAATTGTCAGATAATTTTAAGTCTAGTACACAGTATCCATTTTCGTGCATACTGATTGCATGTTTCTTAAAAGAATTGCTTTTTTTAGATTTAAGGATTTCATAGAAAAAAGGAGATTCGAACCAAGGTTCATCTATCATATCTAAAGACATATTTATTAATTAATTATAAAAAAAATATTTGTCAATTTAAAAATTCAAAATCATAAGTTGTGTATTTTATCATAGTATTTAATCTTATCATTATCTAAAAACTCATTCAAAAGATCATAAAATGTTTTTTTTGGTAGTTTTGAAATTCTTTTCTTCATCAAATTTAAACTATCCCATAATTTGCCTCTTTTTTTTACTAAGTATCTATAATCACTATAACTAAGAGATGTGTAGTAGAAAGCTTTTCTTACATCATTAACTTCAAAATCTTCCATTGATAAACACCATGTTGAAGAATATGTTTTGGCTTTATATTGGCTTCTAAACATATGCTTATAACCCAAAAGTTCAGTTCTTTGTTGCCAACTTTTTTGCATTAAAGTAAAAGCGCAGTCCACTCTCTTCAATTTTAGTTTTGAGAAAGCATAACTTGACATTAATGCCATCGCTTCTAGTCCTGCATATGGCGCAAGAAATGGTTCAATTTTTGTATCAGTAAGTAATGATATATCACAGGTTTTATTAAAATTATCTATTTTAGAAACTGAAATTACTCCTTTATAGATGTCTTTTTTCGTAGAAATTATAAAAATTTTTCTTTTATTCTTTTTTGCATTAACAAAAAACTCTATTTGTTTTTCCTTTGTATTTTTTGATTTTCTATACTTTTTTTCTAAATGCACATTTATAGATGGATTATTAAGCCATTTATACCAAACATCTCCTCCAGCAAATTCTTTCGTTGGTTCACATAAATTAATAGTTTCACCTTTTTGAACAATTTTTAGTTTCTTCATACTCTATACCCAACTAATAACAGTTGCGGCTGCAGACAAGCCTACACCAAAACCAATGAGCATAATTTTTTGATTCTTTTTTAACTTATTATTTTTATTTAAACTTTGTAATACAATAGGAATAGATGAAGAGGTAGTATTTCCAATTTGATCGTAATTTCTAAATACTTTATTTTGATCTAAGCCTAAAATTGCAACTAATTTATCAATTACAAGTTTACTTGCCTGATGAAAAACAAATTGATCTATATCAATTTTATTAAGTTTATTTTTCTTTAATACATTATAAAAGAGTTTTGGGACATTTGTCGTGGTAAAATTAAAAATATTTGAACCTTTCATTTCAATATTATTATTTTTTTCTATTAAATCATATGCACCAGAGCCATCAGTTAAAAAACTAAATTTCATTTCTTTTTTTGAATTAATTTTTTTTATAATACACGATGAAGCTGCATCGCTAAAAATTGTTCTGCATGTTCTATTTTGATAATTCAGATACTTACTATAAGTATCGCTGCAAACAAATAAAACTGTTTTTATTTCACCAGATTTTATAAGTGAGTTTATTACTGATAACCCGTACACAAACCCCGAACAACCTAAACTTATATCAAAAGCAATAATATTTTTTCTTAATTTTAATTCATCTTGTATCATACATGAAACAGATGGCAGCTTTCTTTTGGCTGTTTGAGTGACTAGTACTACACAATCAATTTTTGATTTATCAAAATTTTTAAGAGTTTTTTTGCAAGATCTTACTGATAAATTGAGCACATCTTCTTTTTCATTTGATAAATAAAGTTTTTTAATACCAGTCTTCTTAAAAACCTCATTCACTTTCCATTTTGGAAAGTTTTTATCTAAGTCAGAAATATTGAGTTTATTTGACCCAAGTTGATTAGCTAAGTTTGAAATTGATAGCAAATCAAACCAAAAGTTTATGTTTTTTCAATGCTGCAAATATTTTTTTTACACTATTAGCATCAGATAGATCTTCTATTTTTACTGCTTTGCCTTTGAGGGCTTTATCTAAATTAAGTAAAATTTCTAAATGACCAAGCGAGTCCCATCTTTCAAAATCTTTGTCTTTTGAGTCCATATCTACTTTACTACTCGGAACTTTAAGAGCCTTAGCAATACAGGAAATTACTTGTTTTTTTGTTAACATATAATTAGTTTAAATTACGGATCAAAACTATCATGTCAAAAAATAATATGCAATCTAAAATACAAATTTTGATAATTGGTGGTGCATCTAAAATAGCCAGAGAGGTATTTAAATTAAATCATGAATATGAAGTTATTGGATTTTCAAAATTTTCAAAAGTAAAAGAATTAAAAGAATACAAGTTATTAAAATATAAAAATATTTCATCTATAAAAAAATACGTTAATGAAATAAAAAATAAAAAAATAGTATTAATGCTTATGCAAGCAAATTCAAATTCAAATATAATACTTAATAAAACATCTAAGGAGTTATTAGATGATATAAATTCAAATTTTTTGAATTTTCATGAAATTGTAAAACTAGTATTACCCCACATGTTAAGTCAAAATTGGGGGAGGATTATATTTTTTGGTTCTTCGAGGGCATTAAAGACAGATGTCGGTTTAGCAGGATATTCATCAGGTAAATACGCATCTCTAGGTTATTGTAAGACTCTATCAAAAGAGTATGCTAGATATGGTATTACATCAAATTATTTAAGTTTAGGACTTTTTAATTCTCCACTCTATCAAAGCCTTAGTAGCAAAATTAAAAAAGACCTTATTAATAATACAGATACAAGATCTTTAGGTGACTATTTATCAATTTTAAATGCAATCAATTTCTTAATTAATTCAAAATATGTAACCGGATCATTAATTCCTATTGATGGGGGTTTCAACTAATTTCAATGTCCAGATATGCAAAAAAAAAATTTATAATTTCTAACGATAACTTTTCAATTCATATAAACAAAAAAATTTTTGAACCAAATTTAACAACTATGCTCTTAATAGAAATGGCTAAAAGAGTAATAAAAAAAAGAGATAAAGTACTAGACCTTGGATGTGGTTCTGGTGTAATAGGTTGTTATCTGTACAAAAAAAAAATTATTGATCATATTTATGGATCAGATATTTCAAAAGAAGCAGTGAACTGTGCAATATACAATTCAAAAAAATTGACACAGAGATATGATATCAGATTGTCAAATTCATTTAGTAGCTGGAAAGATGAAAAATTTGATCTTATTATTAATGATATTTCAGGGATCTCCCCTCAAATAAATAAAATTTCGAAATGGTTTGAATTCGCACCTAATAATAGTGGTAATGACGGCACCAAGTTTACTTTAAATATATTAAAAGACTTTAAAAATAAAACATTTAATAATGCTAGTCTGATTTTTCCTGTACTTGGTCTTTCAAATAGAGATAAAATCATCAACTTTTTAAAACAAAATAAAATAAATTATAAAATCTTATTAAAAAAAGAATGGCCTTTACCTAAAGATTTAGTGAAACATCTAAACATTTTAAAGAAATTAAAAAAGGAAAATAAAATCAATTATTACGAAAAATTTTCAATATTATTTACCACGACAGAAATTTTTTATCTAAATAAACACTAATGAATAATTAGAAAGAGTGATAATAATATTCCAAAAATAATGTTTGATAATTCCTCTATATTAATAACTGGTGGTACAGGTTCATTTGGCCACAGTTTTGCTAGACTTACTCTAAAAAAATTTAACCCAAGAAGATTAATAATTTTTTCACGTGACGAAATGAAACAATGGGAAATGGCAAAATTATTCAAGGATGACCCAAGAGTGCGTTTTTTTATAGGAGATGTACGCGATAAAGATAGACTTCATCGCGCTCTTGATAATGTAGATTATGTTGCTCATGCCGCTGCTTCCAAAATTGTTCCAACTGCCGAGTATAATCCATTTGAGTGTGTTAAAACTAATATCAACGGTGCTATGAATTTAATCGATGCTTGTATAGACCAAAAAGTAAAAAAAATTGTTGCTCTTTCAACTGATAAAGCAAGTAGTCCAATAAATCTTTATGGAGCAACTAAGTTAGCATCAGATAAATTATTTACAGCCAGCAACTCTTCTTATGCAGAAGGACATAACACAATTTTTTCTGTTGTGAGATATGGAAATGTTATGGGATCTCGTGGATCTATAATTCCTCTTTTTCTCTCAATAAATAATAAAACCGAAGTACCTATTACTGATCTTAATATGTCTCGTTTTATGATTTCACTTGAACAGGGTGTGGAATTAGTATGGCATGCATTTAGAGATATGCTTGGAGGGGAAATATATGTAAAAAAAATCCCTTCTATGAAAGTAATTGATATTGCTAAGACTATCTTACCTCAGGCAAAGCCTAAAATTATAGGTATTCGTCCTGGAGAAAAATTACATGAACAAATGATTAGTAAAGATGACTCAAATTCAACTTATGAGTATGATGGTTATTTCAAAATTTTACCTCAGATAAATGAGTGGGATATTGATAATACACGTATTAAAGATGGGAAAAGAGTGCCAAAAGGTTTTGAGTATACTAGTGATAATAATTCAGAATGGATGTCAAATACTGATTTACAAAAATGGATTGAAGATAATAAAGACTATATTGGTAAAATTTAAATCATGATACCATATGGTAGGCAAGAAATAACAGAGTCTGATATAGCTGAAGTTGAAAAAGTACTTCGCTCAGATTTTTTAACTCAAGGTCCTGCTGTTCCTAAATTTGAAAAGGAAGTAGCTGGTTACTGTAAAGCTTCATATGCTGTTGCGGTTAATAGTGCGACAAGCGCATTACACATTGCTTGCCTGGCACTAGGTTTGGGTCCTGGTGACTGTCTATGGACCTCACCAAATACATTTGTCGCTTCTGCAAATTGTGGTCGTTATTGTGGCGCGGATATAGATTTTGTTGATATAGATCCAAAAACTTACAACATGTGCGCTGATGCTTTATCTGAAAAATTACAAAGAGCAAAAGCAGTATCTAAACTTCCAAAAATTGTTGTTCCAGTTCATTTCGGAGGTCAGCCTTGCGAAATGTCAAAAATATATCAATTGTCAAAACAATATGGTTTCAAAATTATTGAGGATGCATCTCATGCTATAGGCGCATCTTATAATGATATAAAAGTTGGATCCTGCATTCATAGCGATATTACAGTATTCAGTTTTCATCCAGTAAAAATTATTACTACTGCTGAAGGTGGTATCGCTTTAACAAATGATCAAAATATAGCAGATAAAATTCATAGATTAAGAACACATGGTATCACAAGTGATAAGTCTAAGATGGTTCAAAGATCTAAAAATGAAATTTGGAATTATCAACAAATTGATCTTGGATTTAACTATAGAATGAACGATATTCAAGCTGTGTTGGGCTTAAGTCAGCTTAAGCGTTTGGACGAATATGTCAGACGAAGACATGAAATAGCTAAATACTATGATACAGAACTAAAAGATTTACCTATAACAACTCCTTGGCAAGCACCTAATACTTATTCAAGCTATCATTTGTACCCAATACTTATCAAATCAAAATTAGGTTTAAAAAATCAAAGACAAATTTATGATGAATTAAGAAATAAAAATATTGCAGTAAATTTACATTATACGCCTGTTCACAGACACCCATATTATGAAAATTTGGGATTTAAAGAAAATGATTTCTCTATTGCAGAAAAATTTCATAGAGAAGTCATTAGTATTCCTCTTTATGCTATACTTAAAAATAAACACCAAGAATATGTAATTGAAACCTTAAAAGAAATATTAAGTTAATAAAATCTTCTCTGACAAAAATATAATTTTTATAAGTACCCTTAGGGCTAAGATAAAATTTTGCGGTTTGATTTTTTTTCAATCATATGTAATTTCACTGGTTCATTCTTTTGAATATTTATAGATGATTTTTTATTTAAAATTTTACTAAGATATGATGGTGGCAATCCATATCCAGGTCTTATAACTCTGATATTATGTTTTGAAAACTTTTCACCTTTTTTTATATCTTTGATTGTAAATATAGATCTTCTAAATACTTTAGATCTATTTTCAGATTTATTTCTAAAAAAATAGTTTTTACCTAATAATTTGTAAGCAACATCAATATCATCTCTTAATTTTTTTATTTCTTTTCCCTTCAATGAAAAATTAATGTCAAAACCATCTTTTTGATTTTCTAAAGCTATATGTTTTTCAATAACTTGCGCTCCACTAGCCACAGCTGCTATTGCTACTCTATTATCAGTAGAGTGATCAGATATACCTACCTTACATTTAAATTTATTTTTCAATATATTTATATTATTTAAATTAAAATCACTAATCGATGAAGGATAATTACTTACACAGTATAAAAGTGTGATATTTTTTGCGCCATTTCTTTTGGCAGTTTTAACAGTGGTTGTAATTTCATCTAAGCTTGCCATTCCAGTTGAGATAATGATTGGTTTTTTTGTTTGGGCAATTTTCTTTACAAGGTCTAAGTCAGTCATTTCAAATGAAGCTATCTTATAAAATGGACATTTTAATTTTTCCAAAAAATCTACTGATGTATGGTCAAAAGGAGTACTGAATACCTTAATACCTAGCGACCTACCATAACTAAAAAGCTCTTTATGCCATTCTAAAGGTGTGTGAGCCTTGTCGTATAAATCCCAAAGAGTATAACCCTTCCATATGCCATCTTTAATTTTAAAATATTTTTTATTTGATTTTATTGTTAATGTATCCGCAGTATAGGTTTGAAGTTTTACTGCATCAGCACCATTTGTGTATGCACATTTTATTAATTTTTTTGCGATATTAAAGTTGCCACAATGATTTGCTGAAACTTCTGCAATAAAAAAAATTTTATTTTTCATAAGGCAATTAAGAATCTTTTATATTCATTTAATAGATACATAAAATAAATTCTATAATATTGAATTTTTATAATACACTTTAATTTAAATTGTGTAAGATATATATCAGCTAAAAAATTCATCAAAAAAAGAAATTTATTTTATGGTCAAACTCTGTTTAGGATCTGCAAACTTTGGAACCAAATATGGGCTAGATAATAAGAAAGTTGATAAAAATCATACTTCTAAAATTATTGATATTGCTTCAAATAATAAGATCTTTTCTATTGATACATCTTTTGAGTATTTCAAAAGTCATGATGTATTAAAAAAAAAAGTAGGAAAAAAAACGATTTTAAATACAAAAATATTTTTAAATAAGGATACTAGCTTTATTTCTGTTCAAAAAAAAATTTTAAATTTTAATAAAAGTTCAAATGCAAAAATTTATAGCTTATTACTTCATGAACAAAAAGATGCTTTAAACATTAAAAAAATTAAATTATTAAAAAGATTAAAACAGGAGAAAGTAATTAATAAAATTGGAGTTTCTGTTTATGATTTATCTGTGTTGAAAAGAATACTAAAGTTATGGACACCTGATATAATTCAGTTTCCATTAAATCCTTTTAATCGTGATTTTATATCAAAAAGTTTAATCAACAATTTAAAGAAAAAAAAAATTACTATATTCGTTAGATCAATATTTCTTAGAGGTATATTGCTAAATCAAAATTACCCATTAGATAATAAATTTAAAAAGGATTTAAAAGACTGGTTTAATTTTTGCAAATCGAAATCTATACATCCCGTTAAAGCTTGTATAGATTTTTGTAAATCAATAAATGGCTTAGATTATATGATAATTGGAGTTCAAGATGTAAATGAATTTAGACAAATAATAAAATATTTCAATCAACCGAAAAATAAAAACTCAAAATTTATAATTAAAAAAAAATTTAAAAAAATTGATCTCAGAAAAATCTAAAGAAAAAAAGAAATTTGCAATTTTAATTGCAGCTAGGTCTGACTCTAGTCGTTTACCAGGAAAACATTTTAAAATCATAAATGATAAATTAAAGTTATCAGTTTTAGATTATTGTATTAAACGTTGTAAAAAATCTAAAATTAAGAATATCATTTTATGTACTTCCAAAAATAAAAATGACAATATTTTTGAAAAATATGCAAAAATTAATAATTTAAAGATATATCGAGGAAGTAAGAAAAATGTTTTAAAAAGATACATAGATTGTGCTGAAAAATTTAAGATAACAGATATTGTTCGTATTACAGGTGATTGTCCATTGGTTGATAAGAATATAATTAATAAACTTTTAGAAATTTATAAAAAAAATAAATATGATTATGTTAGTAATGTTACTCCACCTACTTTTCCAGATGGGTTAGATGTTGAAATAGTTAATTTATCTTCACTCAAGAAATCTTATGATGAAAATAAAAGTCTTCAAAATAGAGAACATATTACTTTACATATAAGAAAAAAATATAAATATAAAAAATATAATATGGTTTATAAAAAAAATTTATCCAAGATTCGATGGACAGTAGACACAGAAACTGATTTAAAATTAATCAAAAATATTATAACTAAATTTCATCCAAAAATTCACTTTTCATGGGAAGATATTTATAAATTAAAAGAATTTAACTGAAATATAAAATGAATAAAAATAAATCTTTATGGAAAAAATCTAAGAGGATTATACTCAAAGGTAATTCATTATTATCTAAAAACCCAGAAAATTACTCAAAAGACTGGCCAGCATATTTTGACAAAGCAAAAGGTTGTTTTATTTGGTCGATAGACAAAAAAAAATATACTGATTTTTCTTATATGGGTATTGGTACAAATATCCTAGGTTATTCAAACTCAAAAATTGACAATCATGTAAAAAAAATCATTTCTAAAGGAACAATGTCAACTTTGAATTGTATTGAAGAGGTAAAATTATCTGAAAAATTGATAAAAATGCATAAATGGTCATCTATGTGCAAATTTACAAGAACTGGCGCAGAAGCTTCAGCTGTTGCGATAAGAATAGGAAGGATAAATTCGAAAAAAAACAAAATTGCTATTTGTGGATATCATGGATGGCATGATTGGTACTTAAGTGTAAATCTCAATGGTAAAAAAAAATTAGATACCCATTTATCTAAAAACTTAAATATTGAAGGTGTAGATAAAAATTTAAAAAACAGCACAGTATCATTTAATCATAATGATTTAGTTTCTTTTAAAAAAGTTGTTACTAAAAATAAAGATATTGGAGTCGTAATCATGGAAGTTGAAAGATTTGAGGAAGTAAATATAGATTTTTTGAAATTTATAAGAAATTATACAAAAAAAAATAATATAACTTTAATTTTTGATGAGTGCACAAGTGGCTTCAGACAAACATATGGTGGACTTCATTTAAAACATAAAATTAATCCGGATATATGTATACTTGGCAAAGCTTTAGGAAATGGATATCCAATAAACGCAGTTATAGGCTCTAAACAAGTAATGGAAAAAGCTAATAACAGCTTTATTAGTAGTACTTTTTGGTCAGATAGAGTTGGTCCTGCAGCTGCTTTAAAGACTCTAGAGATTATGGAGAAAGACAAAACATGGTTAAAGCTCAAGAAATTAGGTGATTATTTTAAGTATAGGTTCAAATTAATTTTAAATAATCATAATATCAAAGGAGATATAGTAGGAACTGGCTCTTTGCTACAGTTTAAAATTGATAAGTTGAGTGATAATGAACTAAAAAAATTTTTAGCAACAGAAATGTTAAAAAAAAATATTTTAGCATCTAATGTAATTTATTTATCAGTTGCTCATAATAAAACTTTATTAGAAAAATATTTTTTTTATCTAGATAAAATATTGCTGAATTTCAAAAAAAATTTAAAAACTAAAAGTTAAACTTTATTTATATTGTAATAGCCCTCAATATTTCCTCCAAAATTTAATTTATACTCCCCTCTAAACGGGCTATTAATGCCCTCTAAATCTATATATTTCAATTCTAACTCTATAGATCTTTCAATTGACTTCCACAATGCGAAAGATCCAGCGTATCTATTTTTTATTTCTACATCTCCAGATCCATACAGATAACAACTAGATTCATCATCATTAAGAAATAGAACAGAATATATAGGTCTATCTCTATAATAAGTAGTATTTTGTATAATTTTGTCATATTTAACTTGATCTTCAATAAAACCAAAAATTTTTTCATATGCATAGTAATCAAAAGTACCCTTATTTTTTTTCATTGTATCTTCATAAAATCTTTTAATTGTATTTAGATTAATCTTATCACAAACTTTATAATCTTCATTTTTTATGACATTTTTTATGTCTCTTTTTTTTACATCATCAATTTCATTAAATATTTCATTTTTACTTTTTGATTTAATATTAATAATTGAGGTATAACATGGGGTAACTTTATATTTTTTCTTATTAATTTTTCCATAATTAAACCAAAGAAAAGGTCTTGTATCTAAAAAATTTAAAGGAAGATTCAAATTTAAATTATTATAAAGCGAAAATATTTCATTAACAATTAATTCATTTATTCTAAATACTTCATTATTATACCTAACATTTTTCATACTTAGTTTAGGATGGTTAATTATTCCACTATATATAAATGGTTCCGAAACTATAAAATTATTTTTATCTTTATATAGATAAACTACTGATTTGATTTTATCATTTTTGCAAATTGTAAATATATCTAGATCTTCAAAAAAATATTGTAAAATTTCCTGCGAACAAAATATGTTTTTTTGAGGGGAAAATTTTATAAAATTTAAATATATTTCTTTTATTTCATTTTTATTTGAAATTTTATTAATATTATATTTCAAAATTTTATTTTATTTTGATTAATTTTGTTTTTTGATTATATATTTTCTTATTGTTATTTATAAAACTAGCTCTTCTATTTTTTAAATCTAAATACTTTATTTTTGTGTAGAATTTATCACCACTTTTAATTTTATGTATAATATTTTGATTTTTATGAAGTAGTTCTTTTATATAAATACTACCATCAATTACTGAAACAATTATGTATTCTTCAAATTTTCTTATTACTCTTCCTACTTCATCTGGATGTCTTGCAGAGTCTTGTTTTGATTTCTCAACAAATTTTATATTTACTTGTTTATCATTAATGAATGTTTTTGCCCCCTTATAAGGATCTCCAAATGATCTAATAAATCTATCTAGATCATCTGCATTATAATTCCAATCAATCCAACCATTAATGTCACTAAGAAGTCTTACATTGTAGCTAGAAAAAAAATTATTTTGCGTTTCTTCATCAAACTTTATTTTTTTTTCAATTTTTGTTAAAAATTCTTTTACCATTTCTCTATTTTTTGTCTGTAAATAATTGTTAATTTCTAAAGGTGTTTTTAATGAAGATGGAATAAAAATATTTTTTCTGTAAATTATTTTTCCACTATCAATGCCAGTCGTTACTTTATGTAAACAAACTTGGAAAGATCTAATATCATACATTATGATATAAGGAGCCACACTACCTTTCATACTAGGTAAAGGAGATTGATGTACATTGTAAAATTTTTTACCAAATACTCTTATTAATTCTTTATCAAATATCCACGGAGACCCTGCTGATATCACAATAGCATTTTTAATGTCAATATTATTAAGTTTTTTCGTTGAAAGTTTTTTTGTGACTAAGTGTGGAATATTATTTATTGTTAAATATTTTTTTAAATCACTAGTTAATTTATCTGTAATTAAAGTTACGCATTTTAATTGTTTAATTGAAAAAGAATCTTTTAAATAATGTAATGCCCAAGAATGAATAGATATTATAATTATTTTCATTATCAAAATTTATTTAGTAACTCTTTTATAAACTTATGTCTAGTAAAAATACCTTGACCAATTAATTTTACTTTCCCTTGATACTTTTCATTTATACTTTGTTCTACTTTATTTAAAAAATTAAAAAAATTTTTTTTTGGTACGGGAAAAGTTTTTGGAACTTTTAATACTTTTACAGATTCAAATTTATGTTCTTTTTTTACAATGCCACATTTAATAATTTCATTCCAAGCTATATCTGTCAATTTATCATCATCATTCCAAAGTTGATTATTTTTAGTCATAGGTATTTCTGCAATTACGACATTATTATTTTTACCAGTAATTTTAGAATATAAACTACAATTGCTTATTCTTGAACAATAGAGATCCAAATCATTTATTTGAGTATATTGAAACTCAAAATTTACCTCTTTAATTGTAAAGTAAATAAAAACTTGTGATATGTAATGTTCGTAATTTTTTTCTATATTTAAATTAAATAGTCTTTGAGTATTACTTAAACTAGTAGTGATAATTACTTGATCGAACTTTTCTTCATTTAGAGTAATTTTATTATATTCATTAAGTAAATTGATACTATCAAAGTCACATTGTTCAAGAATTACACCATTATTATTAAGATTTTCAATTAATTTATCAGTGATAAATTCCATATTTTTTTTATTAGGATAAAGAGAAATATTTTCAAGTTGATTATTTGACTTTCTCCTAGAGGCTATGTGTTTGTCAAAAAATTTTGAATTTTTTTTCAAAAAATTACTTGTGTAATCATTAAAAAGCGTTTGTCTAAAATTTGTAAATGTACTCATTTCATTTGCGACAATATCTAATTCGTTAGGCTGGATTTGATAGTGTTTTTCACAAGCTTTTATAATAATTGTTCTTATATTAGGTGGAAGTTCCAAATATAACTCTAATAAGTCATTGTATTTTATTTTACTCTTTACAAAAAAAGATTTAAAAAATTTCTTAAGATAAAATGAGAATGCCTTTGATACAAATATTTTTCCATAAGACATCCAATATGGAATAGCATGATCTTCATATAGATAATTATTTGTGTAAGTGCTTGCACCATATTTAAAATTATACAAATCTTTATTTGCAAACATATTTCTAATAAATCTTTCTGTCTCTTTATCGAGTCCATCAAAAAATTGATAACCCAAATCAAAACTTTCATCTTCAATTTTTACTGATCCTAAAACACCCTTAACGCTTCTTTCAAATAATATCTTTACATCATTATTTTTACTTTTTAAGAAATGAGCAGTAGCTAATGCGTTAAAACCAGAGCCAATAATTAAGATATTTTTAGCCACTAAGCTTAAGTTATTAGGTCATGTTTTTTTAATTCTTTTAAAATCTTTAAACATGATACCAATTTTAGTTTTAAAATATTTGAAATTTCAAATACTGACCTTTTTCCATTGCAATAGGCTAAAAAATCTAAGAGATTTTTTAATTCATGATCAATATTACTTTTTACACTCAATGTTGGGTATAAATTTCTTTTAGTTAAAAATGGCTCACATTTATTTTTAGAATTTGGAAATGCAGAGATTTCAAAAACATCAATAATATTTTTAAAAATTTCAAAAGATCCCTCTAATCCTTTTTGAGTAACTACTGAAAAATTATCTAGGTGGGTGTGATATTCTGGAAAAGTTTTACTTCCTGCTTTACTCCTAGAAAAACTACAAACTGGCAATTCTACTCCTGGGGAACAGTACTGTCTTTCATCTGAGGACCTGTCTTTAAAATCATAAATAGTTGTTTTTTTTAATCCATTGAAACTTGACTTCATTATTTCATCAGCAAAAGTATTTTTTTCTGGAGTGTGAACAAATGAATAATCTCTTTCATCACCAGCACAATTTATTACAAAACCAGCTAATAAATTATTCTTCATATTTTTTAAATTTTTGTTTATGTATGCAATTGAACCTATGGTTTCAGGTACAAAAACAAATCTATAGCTATATTTTCTATTTTTTAAATCATTTATATAATTAATTAATGCAAAATTTATAACTGGTCCTGATAACTCATTATTAGCCATAGAAGGGTGGCATAAATAAGTTGAAAAAAAAATTTCTTTTTTTGATTTTCCTTTAATATAAGTTTCTCCATAATCCATCACTCCATTTTTGTATGAGGAATCAATAACAACTTTATATTTATTATTTTTTAGACTTCTTAATTGATTTTGAGATAAGCAAAATCCCCATGTCTTTTTATAATATGAAGTAACATAGGGTATTGCATTCTTATTCTTTTTGTCGACATGAATATGTTTTTTAAGATCATTAAGAGAAATAATTTTATTTATTGGTTGAGAATATCCTACAACATGTAAATTATTTGACTCAAAGTTTGCATGTTTTTTATTATTTTTTAAATCTAATATATATGCCTTTTTAATTTTCCATTCCATTGGAATTATCCAATCGAATACTTTTTTGCCAGATTTAAAAAACTTTTTTTTTAATGGGACTTTTTTTTCAATAATATCTATTGACTTTCTTAAACCATCACCAGTTATTGATCTATTTATTGGGTAAAGTGCTTTGGCTAAATCCAACATCATTTTTCCATAAAAATTTATTATTTTCTTTTGAGACATTAAATTATTAGTTTTAAATTTAAATTTAACAGTTTTCTAATAGACACATTTTCATTTGATATTAAGATATTATATAGAGATTAAAAGTTTTTAAAATTATCGGTGTTGTAATGATAATGAATATATTTCTGTTAATTCTCTTGATTAAACTAAACATATAACAAAACTATGGAAAATCTTTATGTCAGATTTGCAAATGAAAGTGATTGTAAAAATATATTTGAATGGAGAAATGATAAATATACAAGACAAATGTCTTATTCAAATGAGGTTGTGAAATGGAAACATCATGTCAATTGGTTTACAAAATCTCTAATTTCTGAAAATAGAATACTTGTAATAACTGAAAAAAGCCACGAAGGAAAAGTTGCACTAGTTTATTTCGATATAAAAAAATCAGAGGCAATTATTTCTATTAATTTAAATCCGATTTTTAGAGGTAAGGGTTTAGCAAAGTCATGTTTATTTAAATCAATTGAATACTTCCTAAAAAATTATGTATTTATTAAAGTATTAGCAGCGGAGATAAGACAGGAAAATATTTCAAGTATTAAAATTTTTTCAAGTATAGGTTTTAAAAAAATTAATGTAGAAAATGGAATTGAGTTTTATAAAAAGAATATTAATGAATAGTAATTAAATGGCTCTTGTTTTTGAAAAAGTTACTCCCAATCAAGAACAAATTGAGAAGTTATATGTAATTTTATCTAAAAAAAAGTACTCAATAAGCCACAACAAACTACCCTCTTTAAAAGAACACACTGAATTTGTTTATAAAAACCCTTACGTTCAATGGTATATAGTATACAAAAATAAAAAATTATTTGGATCTTTCTATATACATTCTGATAATTCGATTGGTATTAATTTTTATGAGCCAAATCTAAATGATATTAAAGACCTTTTTAAATTCATAAAAGATAATCATAAACCTCTCAAAGCAATTAAATCAACTAGGAATGGAAAATTTTTTTTAAATATTGCAACAGGAAATAAAAATTTAATCAAAATTCTTGAACAATTGAATAAAAAAGAATTTCAGAGGTCATTTAAATTATAAATTTATAATTTCAATTTTTCTTTTATTGATGAAAAAAAGATATTTATATATTTCAATCTTTGATTAAAAATTTATAATTTTTTTTATTTTCTAATAGTATTAATTAATCTTTTAAAGTGAAAAAAAAAGCAAATATATATACATCAGCAGTATTAAACGGCTCATGGTTTTTGACTTCTATTGATTTAGCGATGTGGCTTCATAAATTATTTGGATACAAGCAGATAACTATTTGTTGTATTTCCTCTTATAATAGTCCTTTTAATTTTTTTGCATTATTGATGCGCTTTAGAAATTTATCTTCATACTTAACTAAAAAAAAACTTCAAAAATTACAAAATTTTCTCTTTTCTTCTAGAGATCAAATTCATAATTATTCAGAGTTAGCTTTATTTTGTTCAGGAAAAGTAGACCAGGCAAGTTTAATTATTGATGAATTAGAAATTAACTTTGTTAGAGAAAGATTGAATAAAAATATTTCTTTAATTAGATATATTAAATTAACTTATAATATATTTCTCGATTATAAATATTATTTTAGCAAATCAGCTCTTAAACGTAAAACTTATCTTGATTATACTGTTTCTAATATCCACTCGGGTTTATTTGTGCTATCTGAAGCGCTGAGATCTGATTATAAATCCTATGGTAGTGTACATAACTCAAGTCTTGGAATTCTCACATCCTTATATAAGTTACACAGATCTTTTTTAGAATTTAAAAATATTTCTTTGCCAAATGATATTGAAAATTTTGTATGTGGACCTGATCAAGAGTATCTTTATGGATTCTTCTCAAGATTTCTGGCTGATAAAAATACATGCTTTATAGAAACAAGTAATCTGTTAAGTCCGTACATTAAGCGTGAATTAAAAGATAAATATTATTCAAGATTAAGTTTATCGCAATCTTTGAAAAATTCTTTACCTCCAGATAAAGATAAAATTTCTAAATATTATAATGATAGAATAGAAAGGCCATGGGAGACTTTTAATTATAAGTTTAAAAAATATTCTACTGTCAAGGAGCTAGAAAATCTTAATGGTTTAACGGTAATTTTATATTTACACAGCTTTACTGATGCTCAATATGTATATGGATATGATGGATATAATGATTTAATGGATTGGTGTTATAGCACCATTCTGTTACTTAATCTTAATCATTACGTATCAAATGTTATTGTAAAACCTCATCCAGAGAGCACTTCTGATTACCATCCAGGAGATGCAATAGCAAATAATTACCTTAAGTCTAAGATTTCATCTTTTGATAAAGTCCAATGGGCAAATTATCATTTTGGTGTTCAGCATATAAAAAGCTCAGGAGCAGTAATAGGTATTACACACCATGGGAGTGTAGCTGAAGAATTAGTCTTTTATAGGATTCCTGTCATAGGTTCCATTAATTCTTTTTGGGGTAAAGAGTATAAATTTGGATATTGGTGGGAGAATAAAAAAGATTATGAAGAATTGATATCAAGTAAATCCATTACTGAGCTAACAGTTAAAAATAATCAATATGACGAACTTTACCGTTATGCAATGGACCTTCATTTTAGCAAAAATTCAAGTAACTCTTTTGTAAACAGCTCAACTTGGCAAGATTTATTTGAAGCTTATCAGTTAAAAGACTGCCAAGAGCATGGTGAAAATATGGAACAAATAAAAAGAATAATTCACTCATTAGACCCTAAAAATAGCCAGTTTAAAAAATATATCGACTTTCGATTAAAACGAATAAGCTCTTTAAAGGAAATTCGTGAAAATACATTAAATTAAAATATTATGAACCTTGCATTTATAATTCAAAATTATAACTATCAGGGAGGAGGCCAGGTTACTTCTATTTTAGCTGAACGATTTGAGTCATTAGGACATAGTGTAAATATAATTGCCATTAAATGTGATAAAGGAGATCTTGAAAGTAGACCAAGTCGATTTTCTAAGATCACTGATATAAATGCCTCTGGATTCTTTGAAGGTATTATTAAATTAAGAAAAATTTTTAAGAACTCTAATACTGATATTTTTATATCTATGGGAGGCTATAGTAATTTATCTGCAGGCTTGGCTAAATTTTTTAGTCGATCTTCAAATAAAATAATTGGTTCAGAACATTTTGCAAAATCAGTTTTTATTGGAGATTATGCAAAACCAATTTTTAGACTACTAAAGCCTATCTTTCAATTTGCATATACCCAACTAAATGGATTAGTATTTGTATCAGAAAATCTGAGGCAAGAATTTTTAAAACAAAACTCTTGGCATTCGTCAAGATGTGTTACTATTAATAATCCAGTCCCATTATTTAATCTCAATCAAAAAAATTCAACATTTAAAAAAGATAAAGATATTACTTTTTTAGGAGTTGGAATTTTAGAACATAGAAAAAGATTTGATTTGTTATTAAAATCGTTTGCACGAGTTGCTAAGCCCAATTATAAATTATTGATAGCAGGCACAGGATCACTTCTACATGATCTAGAAGATTTATCTAAAGAATTGAACATAGATAAACAAGTTAATTTTTTAGGATATGTTAATGATATCAAATCACTGATGGAAAAATCTGATATTTTGATTTTGACCTCAAATTCAGAGGCATTTGGCATGGTTTTAGCAGAAGGGCTTTCATCTGGGATTCAAATAGTAAGTACGAATTGTTTTTCGGGACCTTCTGAGATACTTGGAAATGGTCGCTACGGATATTTAGCTGAAATTGACAATGTTGATTCTATTGTTTCTTCAATAAAGGCTGTCATTAAAAAACCTATATCTTCCGAAATAATCAAAGAGGGTGCTTTAAGATTTTCCTCAGAATTTATTGTAGAAAAGTATCTAGAATTTATTTTAAAAGTAAAAAAAGTTGAAGGTAGCTTATATGACACAATTTAAAAGAGTTGTTCGTTTTATGATTAATAGAAATGATGGGGCTAGCCAGTATGATATTCAGATAGATAAAGCCTTAAGTGATCAATCAAACGAATTTTCATATATTGTAAAGGATATAAATGACTTTAAATCTCTACCCAGAGTTTTAGCACTTATTATCTTTTGGATGCGTGCACAGTATATCTTATTATTTGGCCAAGTTGATGTTGTTATAGTATCACCATGGATGATGCTTATATATCCTAAATATGTTTCTATAATTAGTATAGCTCATCATTATGACCCTGAAGTTTTTAAGGGAATTAGAAAAATTTATATTAAATTTTCTAATTGGCTTTTTATATTACAACGCTCTAGAGTGAATCTTGTTGTCTCATGTTCAAAATATTGGAGTGAATATTACAGAAAAAAAGGTTTCCGATATACTGAAACAATTTTAAATGGCTTTGATATCGACTTAATGAAAAAGTCTGTAAGTAATTTAGATGCTAATTTAATCTTAAAGCGATTTGATTTAGTTAGTAAAAATTATATTCATTTAGGTAGCTATGGACCTGCAAAGGGACAAAAAATTGCAATCAAATTTCTTAAAAAATTCAATCTACCAATGGTGGCAACAAATTCGGCTAAATTACCATTAGATAGTGATTTAAAAGATTTGAAATTTATAAATGCATCATTTGAAGAATACAATGTGCTTTTAAAACATGCTAGGGCTGTGATATGTATGTCAGAGTTTAAAGAGGGTTGGTGTAGAGTTCTTCATGAAGCTGCTATACATAGTACTCCAATTCTAGGTTCAGGACTTGGTGGTATGAATGAGTTACTTGAGATTGGTGGTTTCAAACCATCTTCCTCTGAGACTTTGTATGATGATTTTAGAGCTTTAATGTTAAACAAGTCCATTTCAAATGAAAAATTTGATCCTTATAGAACATTTACCCTTGAAAAGTTTTACACATCATGGCGTCATTGCATAAAAAAAATATTACATCTTAATTGATTAAATTTTAAAATTCTCAATTATATAATTAAATATAATTTTTTTATTAAATAGTATGAAAAAAAATTTTGAAAATAAAAATCAATCGACCTCATCAATTCTAGTTATCTTTTTGGTTTCTATTTCTTTTGCTTTTTTAGTTGGCTATGGCTTTTATGGATATGGTATTGATTTTTATAGTGGATATCAAAAAGGCTTTGAATGGAATAAAGTTAATGCCACGGGCGTTAATTTTCTTGGTTACAAGGTTTCAACTTTGATTATTAATGGATTCCACTTTGGAGTATATGTTGTAACTTTCATACTCTCATTGTCATCAGGTATATTAATAAAAGAACATTTAAATATTAAACATAGTTATTCTTTAATTTTTTTCTTAATAATCTTTATAATTGCACTTCATACATGGCCAATAATCATGAGCACTAGTAATGCAATGAGGCAAGGTTTGGCTATGTCTTTTATATTTTTAGCTTTAGTTTCAAGCCTCAGAAAAAAATATTTCACGATGATATTATGGGCAATTATTGGAATGTTTATGCACACTTCTGGAGCACCTCTTCTTCTATCTGTTATTTTTGCAACTATGATAATTACATTACAAAGAAATTTACCTTATAAAAAAAAAATTATTATCAATTTTTCAATTGGTATTCTTATATTTATTTCAGCTTATTATTCTTTAGATTTTTTTTTAGGAGGTAATTATCAACAAAGTAGAATAATTGCAGGTGATTTTAGAGTGGCTTTTGTTTTCATTGGTCTTTCTTATATATCATTGACTGTTTTTCATAGAGTTCTTTTAGACAATTCACTAAATTTAACATTGTATTATTTTAGTTTTATTGCTCCAGCCCTATTGTTAAATGGTCTTAATTGGCAATATGAAAGATTGGGAATGATGATGCTTATTCCCTACATTTTATCATTTGGATCTATATTCAATATGCGCTCATATAAATTTTATTTATTTTTATCTTTTATGTTATTGTTACTTTTAACAATTTATACTGGTATGTATTCTGAAGGTTTGACATGAATAAAATTTATATGAGCGCATATTGAATATATTAATTAAATAAATATTTTATTGAATATAATCCGATAATGTTAGTTTTAAATTTTAGACTCAGCCTTTATGTAATTTTTTCTATCTATAAATTATGTAAAAAGATATTTATTTATATTTTATATCAATTATGAAAATCATTTATTTACATCAATACTTTGTTACACCAAAACAATCAGGAGGAACTAGGTCCTATGAGTTTGCAAGGCAACTTGTTAGAATGGGGCATGAAGTGACAATGATAACATCTTATGTTCAGCCTTATCATAATAGTAAATGGTTTAAAACTTATGAGTCTGGAATAAAAGTATATTGGCTTCCATTGAAATATTCAAACTATTCGAGTTTTTTTGAGAGAATAAAAGTTTTTTTAATTTTTTCCTGGAAATCTTTTTTTAAAATAAAAGAAATAGAAGGAGATTTAATATTTGCTAGCAGCACGCCACTTACAATAGCAATACCAGCTATTTTTATTTCCAAAAAAAAAAATATACCCATGGTATTTGAGGTAAGGGACTTATGGCCAGATATTCCGATTGCTATGAAAATTTTAAAAAATCCATTTTTAATTTATCTATCAAAATTGTTAGAAAAGTGGGCATATGTAAGTTCAAGTGCAATAGTTGCCCTTTCTCCTGAGATGAAAAAAGGAATAACAATAAAAAATATAGATCCAAAAAAAATTGCTGTCATACCAAATAGCTCAGATATAGAAAAATTTAGATTTAGTAGAAAGCAAGCTATTAATTTTCGCTCAAGAAGATCCTGGTTAAAAAATAGACCATTAATGGTCTATGCTGGTGCTTTTGGCAAAGTAAATGATCTATCGTATATCGTTGAACTAGCATCAAAATTAAAAATACAAAATCCTGAAATTAGAATATTGCTAATTGGAGATGGTATCGAAAAAAAAGAATTAATTCAAAAAGCAAAAAAATTGAAAGTCTATAAAAAAAATTTATTTTTTGAAAATCCAATTCCAAAAAATGATATGAATGCTTGCTTATCGGCTGCTGATATAACAGCTAATTTAGTAACAAATGTTCGAGAAAATTGGGCTAATTCAGCCAATAAATTTTTTGACGGTCTGGCTGCTGGAAAACCAATTTTTTTGAATCACGGTGGATGGATGCAAGATTTAATTTCAAAATATAAATGTGGTCTGTGTATGCATGGCAAAAAAATGGAATTAGTTGCAGAAGAGTTAGATCTATCGATAACTAATAGAAATTGGTTAAAATCTAGAGGAGAGGCATCAAAAAGATTAGCTAAAAAATATTTTGATCGAAATATTCATGTTGATCAACTTGAGACAGTTTTAACATTAGCAATTAATAATAAATTTTATCTAGCTAATGAAGTCACAAATAAGTTTTATAAATGAATATTAATCTATAATGTATTTAATAATTTTATTATTAAAAATTAAATATTTTAGGCATACAATAATATGAAAGAATTTGTAAAACAAAATGATACCAAAATAGCTATCATTGGATTAGGTTATGTCGGATTACCTCTCGCTGTAGCATTTTCAAAAAAATTTAATGTTATCGGATTTGATATTGATGAATTGAGAATTCAAGAATTATTGAATGGTCATGATCGTACATTGGAAGTTGATGATCAAGCGCTCTCATCTGTATCAAAAAATCTGAGCTATTCATCTAAAATTGAAAATATTAGTGAATGCAGTATTTATATTATTACTGTACCAACTCCAATTGATAAAACTAATAGACCAAATTTAATACCGTTGATTGAAGCCTCTAAAGCAATTGGAGAAGTTCTAACCAAAGATAATATCGTCATATATGAGTCAACAGTATACCCTGGTGTAACAGAAGAAATCTGTGTACCAGAACTTGAGCGTTCATCTGGAATGAAGTTTAATGAAGATTTTTTCTGTGGTTATAGTCCAGAGAGAGTTAATCCTGGCGATAAAATAAACACCCTAGAAAAAATAAAAAAGATAACTAGTGGTTCAACCCCAAAAATTGCAGATGAAGTTGATAGCCTGTATAAAAAGATAATTAGTGCCGGAACTTTTAAAGCTTCAAGCATAAAAGTTGCTGAGGCAGCTAAAGTTGTTGAAAATACACAAAGAGATTTGAATATTGCACTAGTAAATGAATTATCTGTAATTTTTCAAAGATTGAATTTAGATACTTTAGATGTTTTAGAAGCGGCAGGAAGTAAATGGAATTTTCTCCCTTTTAGACCTGGGTTGGTTGGAGGTCACTGTATAGGTGTCGATCCATATTACCTAACCCATGCAGCAGAGCAGGTTAAATATAACCCTACATTAATTTTAGCTGGTAGAAGAATTAATGATAATATGGGTTTATTTATGGTCAAAAAAGTTATCCAAAGAATGATAATAAGCGGTATTGATATAAAAAAAAGCACTGTAGGTGTAATGGGTGTTACCTTTAAAGAAAACTGTCCAGATGTTCGTAACACAAAGATTGCAGATGTCATTTATGAGCTTTTAAACTGGGGAGCTAAAGTTGTTGTGGTTGATCCTTGGGTGAATCAAAAAGAGCTTCAAGAAATTTATAATATTGAATTAGGTAAAATTGATAGTGATAATAAAGTTGATAGTTTGATAGTAGCGGTTGGTCATAATGAATTTCGATCTAAAACTCCTGACGAGCTTAGAAGTTTTTGTAAAGGAACCAATCCAGTACTAGCAGATGTAAAGTCAATTTACAAAAAAGAAGATTTAGTAGCATTAGGCTTTAGTGTTTTTAGGCTATAAATACTACCAATTTAAAATATTTTTAAAATAAATCCAAATTTACAGATTATATATTTTATCAATATTTTGATATAATTTGATGCTAAACTTAATATACCAATTCAAATTTAGAATTAATTAGATTAAATTTTTGTGAAAAAAAATATATCAGTTGTCGGTTGTGGTCAGTGGGGTAAAAATTTATTAAGAAATTTTTATGAATTGGGTGTACTACATTCAATATGCGATATCAATAATGACATTTCTACCAAATACTCTAAATATTATAATGTTAATTCTTTATCATTTAATGAAATTTTAAACGACTCAAATATTAAAGGAGTCGTTCTTACAGTTCCTGCTCAGTTTCATAGTCAAATGGCGATTGATGTTATGAACAGAGGTAAGCATGTATTTGTTGAAAAACCACTTGCTTTAAATGAAATTGAAGCAAAATTAATGATTCAAACAGCTAAAAAAAATAATGCACAAATTATGGTTGGTCATCTTTTACAATATCACCCTATTTTTAAAGCTATGAAAAAAATTATAGATAGAGGTGAAATTGGTGAATTAAAATATATTTATTCTAATCGATTGAGTTTTGGAAAAGTTCGAACAGAAGAGGATATAATTTGGAGCTTTTCTCCTCATGATATTTCTATGATTCTATCTTTAGTTGGCCAAAATCCAGAAATTATTATTGCAAATTCAGCTTGTATATTACAAAAAAATCTTGCTGATTTAGCAAATATTCATATGGAATTTAAATCAGGTTTAAAATGCAATATTTCGGTATCTTGGATAAATCCATATAAAGAAGTCAAGTTAGTTGTGTCCGGAAACTCTGCAATAATGATATTTGATGATAACAAATCTTGGAATGAAAAATTATTGATTTATAAATATAAAAAAGAATTCTCTGATGGTCATTTAAATATTAATCGGACAAATTCAGATTATATAGAAATACCAGAGGAGGAACCTTTAAAAATTGAATGTCAACATTTTATAGATGTTGTAGAAAAAAATATTAAACCATTAACAGATGGGGTTGAGGGATTGAAAGTGATTAAAATTTTATCTGCTGCCTCTTTATCACAAAATAAAAAAATGGCAGTGAAGCTATGAGTCATATAGATGTTTAGTATAAATCGTTATGAAGAATTAATTAGTCTCTTACTTGATGCCAAACTTGTACCAACCACCAATTGGATTAAAAAACATAATATAAATTCTTTATTATTACGTCACGACGTTGATTTTAGTGTAGATTATGCTTATCAACTTGCACAAATTGAGTCAAAGTTAAAGGTAAATTCAACATTTTTTTTTATGTTGACGAGCAATATGTACAATTTGCTTTCCTCATACAATAAAAAGTTAGTGAAAGATATAGCAAAAATGGGTCATAAAGTTTCTATACATTTTGATCCCTCAGTCTATGAAAACTTAAGTGATTTTATACATGAAAAAAATATATTTGAAGAAACAATAAACTCAAAGGTTGACATTGTATCCATTCATCGTCCAGGTCCGTTTTTGAATAATAATAATGTATTGTTATCGGGTATGCCTCAAACATATCAAGATATATATTTTAAAAAAATGAAGTATGTATCAGACTCTGGTGGAAAAGATATTTTTCCTATAATTAAGACTTATTTAAAAGGTCAAAGAAAAAACGGTTTACATTTATTAACACACCCAATTTGGTGGATAAAAGAGTCCTCCAGTTCAAAAAAAACAATTGATACATGGCGATCTCAACAAACAGATTTTATTACCTATGAAATCAAACAAAATTGTAAATCATATGATGACTAAAAAAATTAAAGTTCTAATGACAGGTGCCGGTGCACCAGGAGGACCTGGAATTATTCAGGCTATAAAAAAGGATAGTAAAATTAATTTATATATTGCAGATGCTGACTCCAATGCCTCAGGTAGGTTCTTAAGTGACAAATGTCCTTTTTATAAAATACCAAATGCCGATGATAGCAATTTTGTTAATTATTTACTAAATTTATGTATTAAATTAGATATAAAAGTCGTTTTACCTTTAGTCACAAAAGAACTATTTAAGTTAAGTGCAAACAAACAAAAATTCACGAATAACAACATAAAAATTATAGTATCAGACAAAGATGCATTATTTTTAATTAACAATAAATGCTTACTCTATAAACATTTAATTGAGCATAAAATTGAAGTGCCTAAGTTTTTTATAGTTAAAAATAAAACTGAACTTAAAAAAGCTGCAGATTTATTGAATTACGGTCAGGTACCTATTGTTATCAAGCCATGTGTATCAAATGGCAGTCGAGGTGTAAGAATTTTAGATGAGAATGCAGATCGCTATGATTTGCTGTTTAATCAAAAACCAAGTTCTATCTTTTCTACATTGAGTGAAATTATGGAGTCTATCGGTCATAAAAAAATTCCTAATTTATTAGTAAGCGAATATCTTCCAGGTCCAGAACTAACAATAGATACAATTGTAAATAATGGAGCACTTGTAGACTGTCTAATTAGAAAAAGATCAAAAATAAATAATGGTATATCAGTAGCAGGCAGTTTTATAAGAAATGATGTTGTATATAAATACATAAGTAAAATAATTTCAACTATTCCAGGTCTATCAGGACCAATTGGTTTCCAAGTAAAAAAATCCTATAAAAATAAATTTCTATTACTTGAGTCTAACCCAAGGTTACAAGGAACAAGTTCAGCTTCTTTAGGAATGAATATTAATTTACCACTAAGATCGATAAATCAAGCGCTTGGAATGAGATTAAAAAAAATTTCAAAGTATTACGGAGTATCTTTTACTAGGTATTATCAAGAGTCCTTTTATGACAGTTGAATACTTAGTTTCAGAAAGTAATAAAGGAAGGGAGATAGTATTTGATTTAGATAATACTATTTACCAAGAGACTCAATTTTTATTCAGAGTATATAAAGCAATTTCAAAAACAGCTAAATATTATGACCCAAAAATAGTATATAAATTTTTGACTAATATATTTAAAGAGCAAGGAAGAGATAAGATTTTTGATAAACTAATAAGCCAATTTAATTTAGATTATTTTACAATAGAAAATTGTCTTTTAATTATGAGAGAATATAGCTGTGACGAATGTATAAGCACTTTCCCTTGGTTTAATACATTTTTATCTCAAATGAGAAAAAATTTTGTAATTAAAATAATCACCAATGGGTCATTGCAACAACAAAAAAATAAAATTAGATCAATAAAATTTGATTGGCCTTTAGAATTAATAGAAGTTATTTATGCATCGACTGTAGGACAAAAACCAGATACGGCATCTTTTTATCAATTGAAAGGTGTGGAAAAGTTTATAAATCCAATATACGTTGGAGACTCATTTGTTGATGAAAATTTTTGTAAAAATTTAAATATTGAATTTTATAATTCAAAAAAATTATTTAAATATATAGATCATGATTAATAAAAATAATTTCAATAAAGTTTTTATTCATGAGAGTTCTTATATTGAAGAAAATGTTGAAATCGGTGAAAATACCAAAATATGGCATTTCAGTAAAATTCAAAAGAATTCTAAAATTGGCAGTGACTGTAACTTTGGACAAAATGTATGTATCGGACCAAATGTAAAGATTGGTAAGAAAGTTAAAATACAAAATAATGTAAGTATCTATGAGGGAGTTACTTTAGATGATAACGTTTTTTGTGGCCCTTCTTGTACTTTTACAAATGACAAAAACCCAAGGGCAGGTATCAATAAAGAAAAATTATGGAAAAAAACACATGTAAAAAAAGGCGCTACAATTGGAGCTAACAGCACAATTATTTGTGGAGTTACTATTGGGTCTTTTGCATTTATAGGTGCTGGAGCTGTAGTTACTAAAGATGTTCCCCAATATGCTTTAATTGTTGGCGTACCAGGAAAGCAAATTGGATGGGTGAGCGAGTATGGTGTAAGACTTGATTTACCACTTAATGGTAATGCTAAGACAACATGTAAAGTTTCAAATCAAGAATATCAATTAAAAAATAATGAAGTAAAACCAATAATCAAATAATGGAAATCGACTTTGCAAATTTACAATTACAATACCAAAAATATAAAAAGATAATCGATACAAATATCCAAAAAATTCTTGATAAATCAAATTATATTTTAGGAGAGGAAGTTGAAATTTTAGAAAATGACTTAGTTAATTTTTCTGGTTCAAAGTACGCGATTACCTGTTCTTCTGGAACTGATGCAATTTTACTTGCTTTAATGGCCATAAATATCAAGCCTGGCGATGAAATAATTACATCACCATTTACTTGGATATCTACAGGTGAAATGATTTCTTTAATAAATGCCAAGCCAGTATTTGTAGATATTGAATATGATACATATAACTTGGATGCGAATTTAATTGAATCATCTATTACAGATAAAACTAAAGCAATTATGCCAGTAAGCTTATTTGGACAACCTGCAGATTTAGATGCAATACAATCTATTGCAAAAAAATATAATTTAAAGATTATTATTGATGGTGCACAGAGTTTTGGCTCAACTTACAATGGTAAATTCGATAGCTGTCTAGGTGACATATCTACAACAAGTTTTTTTCCCTCCAAACCTCTAGGGTGTTATGGCGATGGTGGAGCTGTTTTTACAAACGATATAGAATATGCAAAAAAAATAAAAAAATTAAGAGTGCATGGACAAAATAAACGTTACAATCATGAATTTATAGGTATCGGTGGACGCCTTGATACAATCCAAGCAGCTGTTTTATTAGCTAAGCTACCTTTTTTTAAAGAAGAATTAGGAAATCGGCAAAAAATTGCTGATAAATATTCAAGTGAGCTTTCTAATTTGATTCAAACACCTACAATAAAACCAAACAGATCAAGCGCTTGGGCTCAATACACTATAAGAGTGAACAATAGAGATGATTTAATAAAAAGGTTGCTTGAAAATGATATTCCTTCCTCTGTATTTTATCCCATACCTCTTCACCTACAAGAATGTTTTAAATATCTAAATTATAAAAAAAATGATTTCCCAATATCAGAAAAAGCTTCAAATGAAGTTCTTAGTTTACCAATGAATCCTTTTTTAAATAAAGATCAAATTACATATATTATCTCAAATATTAAAAAGTTTATTTAATAAATTATTTTAATTCTTTCTAATTTGTTTTTATTTGATAAATGTATTTAAATAAATAAAACTAAAATGAAAAATATAGGTTTAATTGGCTTTGGATACTGGGGACCAAATATTGCAAAAAACCTATTTTTAAATCCAAAAGTTAATTTGAAGTGGGTATGTGATAGAAATATCAATCGATTAGAAAAAGCTAAGATTACCTATAAATCTCAAGTTAATTATTCTCAAGACCCTGATGAAATTTTAAATGACACAAGCCTGGACGGTATAGCTATAGCAGTTGAGACAGCTGGTCATTACAACCTAGTTAAACAATCATTATTGAAAAAAAAACATGTTTTTGTTGAGAAGCCTTTTACTTCAACAGTTGATGAAGCAATTGAGTTATGCAAAATTGCCAATGAATCACAATTAAAAATTCATATTAATCATGTAATGGTCTACAACTCAGTAATCCAAAAAATTAAAAACCTTATTGTTGAGGGTCATATAGGCGACATTATCTACATTGATGCAATGCGAATGAACTTAGGTCAAATTAAAAAAGATGTCAGTGCTATGTGGGATTTGGCCTCACACGATCTTGCGGTAATTGATTATTTAACAGACGGTAAAGAACCATATTTTATAAGTTCTGTTGGTGAAAAATATTATAATCCCAAAGAAAGTTTAAGTTTCTTAACACTTCGGTATGATAATTTTATATCACACATTCAATCAAGTTGGATCTCCCCTCTTAAAGAAAGAAAATTAGTGATTGTTGGTACAAAAAAAATGATTGTATTTGATGATATAAAATTAACTGAAAAATTGACAATTTATGATAAAGGTGTGAGTCTTATACCTGATGAAAATATTGAATACGGAAACTATGAAATTAAAATTCATGAAGGCGATGTATGGTCACCTTATATTGATCTTAAAGATGCACTTTATCAAAGCATTGATAATTTTATTGATTCAATGGAGAATGAAAAAGAAACGATAACAGGACCCAGTCAAGCTATTCGCATTTTAAAAATTTTAGAAAAAGCTGACGATCGTTTAAATCAATAGTAACTTAATTTTGAACCATAAATTAGTATGATTTTACAACAGATAAAAAATTTTAAAGACTTATATAAATTCTTTATAATAATTTAAAAAAAAATTAGCATTTTGATAAATAAATTTGAAAATATTAACCGATACCCACTCTCTTTTATTTATATTATTATATTCTGAAGGCAAAAAAAGTTGACATTTGATTACAATAAAAAAGATTTTACTGAAAAAAATTACAAAAAACTTATAAGAAAAATCAAAAATAAAACAATATTTTTTAATGAAATAGAAGCTAATAGTAGCTTCACTTTGTGGAGGCATGATATAGACTTATCAGTTCATAGGGCATATGCCTTAGCTAAAATAGAAAAAGACTTAAACATAAAATCGACATATTTTTTATTCTTTGGGAGTAACTTTTATAATATTTTTGATAAAGAGATAAAAAATCTTATCTTCAAAATTAAATTATTAGGACATGATTTAGGTTTACATTTTGACTCATCTCAGTATGAAATTAACAATAAAAATCAATTAGAGAAATATTTATTTTTTGAGAAAAATATTTTAGAAAAAATTTTTGATGTTGATATTAAAGTATTTTCTTATCATAGCCCATCTAAAGAAATTTTAAAATATAATGATTACAAATATGCAAAAATGATTAATGTTTATGCAAAATATTTTATAGAGAATGTAGAGTATTGTAGTGACAGTGATGGTTATTGGCGCCATAAAAGATTGGAAGATTTTTTAAGTGCAGATTTTGATAAAATCCAGGTTTTAACACATCCTGGCTGGTGGCAAAAAAATAGCGCCCCTGCTTTTAGTAGAGTTAAAAGATGTATAAATGGAAGATCTCAAAATGTTAAAAATGAGTATATAAATACTTTTAAAAAACTTGGAAGAAAAATTATTTATTAAGTATAATCATTATTTACGATAGATATTTATAAATTAAGTAATAAAATTTTTCTAATAATAATATAAATTTTTTACATGAAGGTTATTTGTTTTTGTACTTTAGAAACTGGTCTATTGGCATTAAAATTAGCTCTAGATTTAGGGGTTAATGTTACAAGGGTTATAGGCTTAAATCCAAAATCTATTAAAGACTCTGATAAAGTCTCAGGTTTTGTTGACATTTCAACTTTTTGTAAAAAAAACAAATTAGATTATGTATTTGTTGAGGACTATAGCTTAAAGACTGTTAATCCTAATTCTTTATTGCTAAAAACTGATTTAATTTGGGTAGTTGGATGGCAAAGATTATTACCTGTTTCTTTCTTGGAAATCCCAACAATTGCAACTATCGGATCCCATGGTAGTTGTGATGGGATCGTCAAAGGTAGAGGCAGATCGCCACAAAATTGGGCTTTAATAATGGGAAAAAAAAATTTTTATATATCTCTATTTAAAATTAATAAGTCAATAGATAGCGGCAATGTAATTTTAACTAAGGAATTTAAATATGAAAATTTTGACAGTATCTTTAACTCATATTCGAAAATAGCATTTCATATAGCAAGTGGTTTAAATCAAATAATTCAAAATCCAAATTTAATTGAGAAAGCAAAAAAACAAAGAGGTAAACCTGAATATTTCCCTAGGAGGATACCTGAAGATGGTTATATAGACTGGAGTATGTCAGGAATTGATATTTACAATCAAATAAGATCACTCTCATATCCTTATCCTAATGCCAGATCAATTATAAATGGAGAAAAAATATTGATTAATAAAGCATCATTTATTAACTATTCATTTGATAAGAGTCATGGAAAAGTATTATATTTTTTTGAAAATGGACATGTCTTGGTATCTTGTGGAAAAGGATCTTTAATTATAGAAGATTATAAAATTAACAATAGAAAGCTTATTTCAATAGGTAATTCTTTTAAAAGTTTTTCAATGAAAAAAATAGTGAAGGTAATAATAAAAAGATTTCAAAAAGATTTTCCAGAAAAAAATTTAAACAAATCTTTAATAAAATTTTGGCAAAAAAGAGGTCTTATTTAAAATAATGCTTGATACAGTTAAGCAAATTGTGAATTTTTTAAAGATACCTATTACTTATTTACAAATTCCATTATTATATTTTTCATATTACTTTTTTAAAATTTTTAAAAAAAAAAATATTAATAACTCATGGGTAATTGGAGTTGACGAAATAGCTAGCATAATTTTTTTTTTAAAAGAAATAATTAAACCTTCTGTGAGTGTATGTTTATCAAAAAATGTATTTTATGATCATAAATATGATTACAATATTAATATTAAGAACATATATTTAAGGTATTTTTTTAGATTATTTTATGCCCCATTACTACTAGGTTATTTAATTAATAAAAGTACTCATTTTTGGTATATTTGGAATAGCGGTTTTTTACTTGATAGAAATTATGAATTCAAGTTCTTAAAATCAAAAAATTTAAAAATAATCACTTTATTTTGCGGTGATGATATTAGATCTGTGAAATTAACTAACAATTATGCAAAAAAAAATAAAATTGATACACATACTCATTATCAAATTTATGAAAATAAAATCATGCAAACTAATTCTTATGATTTAGAAAAAAAAAAGTTAGCTAAAAGTGCAGAAAAATATGCTGATATAGTTTTTAGTTATGAGATGTGTCAAATGTCCTATTTAGAGTGCAAACAGTTTCCATTTCCATATTTGTTTAAAAAAACTAAATTTTTTAAAAATTTAAAAAAATACGAAAATTTAGGGACTGTTAAAATTTTACATGCTCCATCTTCAGCTCTTTTTAAAGGAACATCACTTGTTAGAGCTGCTATAAAAAAATTAGAAGTAGAAAAGTATGACTTTGAATATATAGAGCTTCAAAATACACCTAACCATACTGTTTTAGAACACCTTAAATCAAGTCATATTGTTTTAAATCAATTTTATGCACTTACTCCTGGATATTTTGGCATTGAGGCTATGGCTAATAATTGCGCAGTACTAATGTCAGCTGATCCTAGTGTTGAAAAAGGACTACCACAAAATATAAAAGATGCATGGATGATAACAAAATATTGGCAAGTTTACGACAATCTAAAATTACTTTTAGATAATCCAAAAAAAATAAAATATTTTGCAAATAATGGATATGAGTTTGCGATTAATCATTACACTTATGAAGTTGCAGGCGAATATATTAATAAAGTTTTAAATGAAAATAATGTTATTTAGTGTTTAAATCTTTTTTCAAAAATAATTTAACATATAACATCGGTAATATTTTTACTCTTGGAATAGCTATTTTTTTATTACCGATTTACACTAAATATTTATCACCTAATGAGTTTGGAATAATGGATTTATTTATGGTTATAGGTACTTTTATAAATCTTACTATAGCTTTAGAAATATCCCAGGGTTTGGGTAGATATTATCAGGAAGCAAAAAATACATCAAAAAAAAAGGAATACACCTCTAGTGCTTTTTGGTTTACTTTTTTAGTATATTTATCATTTTTTTTTCTATCTTTTTTATTTAGCGATACCTTTTCTTTTTTTCTACTTGATGATTATGGTAAAAAATTAATTTTTTTACTTGCTATATTTTCGATTGTTACAAATGGAATTTTTATTTTTACACAGAACCAACTTAAGTGGCAAATACAACCAAAACAAAGTGTAATAGCAAGTTTGGTATATTTTTTTGTACTTGCGAGCGTAACTATATATTTATTAGTTTATAAAGATCTTAAGTTAGAAAGTATATTTATTGGTCAAATTTCTGGAAATATCATCGCCTCTATATTAGCTATTTTTTTTGCAAGAAAAAGTTACGGATTTATTTTTAGAATTAGCAGGTTTAAAGAAATGGTATTATATTCATCCCCTCTAGTCTTATCTAGTATTGGAATTGTTTTATCAATGTATATTGATAGAATTGTTATTAAAGATCTTCTAGGGTTTGATGAACTTGGTTTATATGGAGTAGCATTTCGTTTTACAGCTATTTCTGGATTTGTAATATTGGGTTTCAAACAATCATTAACCCCTTTAATTTTTAAAAATTATAAAAAAAAAGAAACTCCTAATGAAATATCAAATATTTTCAACATTTTTATCATTTTTGCACTCATAGCAGTTGCAGGAAGTATCTTGTTCGCAAAAGAAATTTTAATAATATTTACTACTGAAACTTATTATAGCTCAGCTAATTTAATAGCAATTTTGGTTATGGCTGTATTCTTTCACAATATGTATATATTCGCTCCAGGTATCTTAATTGCTAAGAAAACCAAAATCGTTCCATTAATTGCTATAATAGGTGCTTTGTTAAATCTGATTTTAAACTATGTATTAATACCATCTTTTGGTTTATTAGGTGCTGCATACGCAAGTTTGATAAGTGCTATAAGTTCATTTTTATTTTATTTGTTTCTCTCAAATAAATATTACAAATTACCTTATCAATACATATTACAATTAGTTTCTTTTAGCATCGTTTTGATTTTTTCATATGTTGTTATAAGTATATTTGATGAAGTGAATTTAAAGACAATTATAATTAAAATAATAACTTTAATGTTTTTGATATTGAGTATCAGTTTTATATTAATTGAAAAAAAAATTAAAAAAAAATATATAGAAATATACAAAAAAGGAATAAGTTAATAATTTTTAAAAAAAAAAGGTATAGGTTAATTACGTGTGTGGATTTTTAGTATCAATATCAAACAGCAAGATCAGTCCTTTATTGTGGAAGCAAGCCTTTGATTCAATACAACATAGAGGGCCTGATAGTAGTAAAGTTAAATTATTTAATAACAATTCTCTAAGAATAAAATTTGGCTTTCATAGATTGGCAATAGTTGATCATAAAAACAAAAATTCCAATCAACCATTTATTACTGAAAAATCTGTCTTGGTATTCAATGGTGAAATTTACAACTACCTATCTTTAAAAAAGAAACTTATTAAAAAAAAAATAAAATTTAAAACTAAATCTGATACAGAAGTATTGGTTAGGTATTTAGAAAACTTTGGATTATCAAAAACATTAAACGACATAGATGGTATGTGGTCTTTTGTTTGGTATTTAAAATCAGAAAATAAAATGTTCCTTGCTAGAGATAGGTATGGCGAAAAACCTCTTTATTATTTCAAAAATGATAATCAATTTATAATATCATCTGAAATAAAGGCCATATTGCTTTTGACAAATGAAAAATTTGAAATAAATCATAATACTGCTCATAATTTCTTAAATTTAGGATTAATCAATTATGATAATACAACGTTATTTTCAAAAATTTATCAGGTGCCGCCATCTTATTATTCTGAATTAAATTTAAATAATAATCTCAATAGCAAATTAACAAAATATCACTTTTTTAGAAAATCCATTAACAAGTTATCTTTTGAAAATAATTCAAAGATATTAAAAGAAAAGTTAACAGAAAGCTTGATCTCAAGATTATCTAATGAAGTAAATATTGGTTTTTTAATTTCTGGTGGAATTGACTCTTCAATAAATTTTGCAATTGCAAAAAATATTATAAAAAAAAATGATATTAACTTATTTTTTGCTCCTAGCTTAGATGAAAATAATAAGGACAATCAGAGCATTAATCTTTTAGAGAAAAAATATAAGATTAAAATAAATAAAATCCGTCTTCCAAAAAAAAATAGTACATTAATGAATTATTTAAAAAAACTAATTTGGATAAATGATTACCCTTTGGCAAGTGTGGCTGCGATAAATCAATATTTAATGGGAGCAGAAGCAAGAAAAAAAAATATCAAGGTTTTAATTTCTGGGCAGGGTGCCGATGAGTTATTTTATGGTTATTTAAAATATAATTCTTTTTATTTAATTAATTTATTGAAAAATAAAAAATTTATCAAATTTTTGAAAAATTTTTTATATTTATTTCAGAATAATTTTTTTAGACAGATTAAAATTTACAATGCACTCAGATATTTAAATTTTAATTTTTTTAATAAAATCAAATTTTTCAAAAAACGATTATTCAAAACTCCTTTAAACTATAGAAACTTTGAAAACTTAAAGAAAAGGTCTTTTGATGATATGAATAAATATTCTGTTCCCACTTTATGTCATACTGAAGATAGAATGTATATGATCTCAGGTATTGAAACTAGGTTTCCTTTTTTGAACAATAATTTACAAAAATTTTCTTTATCATTACCTGATACATTTAAATTATCACATGGATATACAAAATATATTTTAAGAAAAGCTTTTCTTGGTGAATTATCAAATAAACTATTATTTAGAAAAGATAAAGAAGGTTTTGATACAGGCAAAGATTACTTTCTAAAAAAAAATGAAACCTTTCTTAGAAAGAATATTATCAATAAAAATTCTTTAATAATTAAAGAAGGAATTATTTCTATAAATTTTTTGAAATATTTTGATGAATATTTAAATTCAATTACTTTTAAAAAAAGTTATGACTTAAATTTTTTATTTCGTATAATTAGTTTTGAAATTTGGATGAGTGTATTTAAGAAGCACCTAAAACTAAAATAGATATTGTGTATTTTTATTAATCTATTTTTAAAATCTTATGAATAAAACAATTTGGTATATTTCTAAGTATTGTACCATTGAAAACAATAGCTCACCTGGAAGTCGAGGTTGGCTTCTAATAAAAGAGTTTTCCTCTAAAGGATACAAGACTGTAGTCATTACTTCTAATTCTGATGAATTAATCGATCCCAATGTAATCAATTCAAATTCATTTCAATATATTAAACACGGAGTTAAAATTATAATTTTAAAAACTTTGAAATATTCTGTGGCTAAATCAATAAGAAGAATTTTAAGTTGGTTTGATTTTGAATTAGTTTTATTTTATCTTGATAAAAAATCATTACCAAAGCCTGACGCTATTATTGTTTCAAGCCTTTCTTTGCTTACCATTTTAAATGGTCTATACCTTAAAAAGAAATATTCTTGCAAGCTAGTTTTCGAAATTAGAGATATTTGGCCTCTAACATTAATAGAATTAGGAAAATACAGTCCCTTTAATCCAGGAATAATATTTTTAAAAATAATTGAACGTTTAGGATATAAAAAATCTGATTTGATTGTTGGCACTATGCCTAATTTAGAAAGTCATGTTAAGAATGTTCTTGGTTATAGCAAAGATGTACATTGTATTCCAATGGGTGCAAGTAAGAATATGTTAAGCAGTCGGCAATCAGAGCTCCCTATTTATATAAAAAAATATTTAAAAAAAAAATATTTCAACATTGTATATGCTGGAACAATTGGAATGACTAATTCCTTAGATACTTTTTTTAAAGCTGCTCATTTATTAAAAAATAATACAAATATTAGATTTATAATTGTTGGTGATGGTGCCCTAAGAAAAAACTACATTAAAAATTATGGGTATTTGCCAAATTTATTTTATTTCACAAAAATAAAGAAAAATCAGGTTCAATCATTTTTATCATATGCAGACGTTTTATATTTTTCTACTTTTAAATCAAAAATTTATGAATACGGTCAATCTGCAAATAAAATTATTGATTATATGATTTCCAAAAAACCTATTATAGTTTCATATAGCGGTTTTCCATCAATGATTAATGAGGCTAAATGTGGGTATTTTGTGCCTGCAGAGAATCCTAATGCTTTAGCAAAAAAAATTATTGAAATGAAATCCATGACAAAAACAAAACTCAACGATATGGGCATCAGAGGACGAAATTGGATATTAAAAAACCGTAAATATAAAATGTTAGCAGATAACTATTTAAAACTAATATTTGAGTTGAATAATTAAAAGTATATGAATGATGTATCAATCAAATAATATTAACAATTATTTAACCGTAATTTTGTTTCAAAATAATAATTTTATTTTACTAAAAAAAGAATCATAGTCATCAAATGTACTCTTCAAAACAAATAAATAAAGTTTCTAAGGTATTAAGAAAAAACCAAACTAATTATTGGACTGGAGATGAATGTAAAAAATTCGAGAATGTCTTTTCAAAATATCATAATATTAAATACTCTCTGGCTGTTTCAAATGGCAGTGTTGCTTTAGAAATTTCTCTAAAAGCCTTAAATTTAAAAAAAGGTGACTCAATTATAGTTTCACCACGATCATTTATTATTTCTGCTAGTTGTGTATTGAATTTGGGATTGAAACCTATTTTTTCTGACGTAAATTCTAACGGCAATTTAAGTATTGATGGTATAAAAAAAGTATATAACAAAAGTGTAAAAGCAATCATTATAGTGCATTTAAATGGATTACCATGTGATATGGATCCAATTCTTAAATTTGCTAAAGAAAAAAAAATTATTCTAATTGAAGATTGCTCTCAAGCTCATGGAGCCATCTATAAATACAAAAAAATAGGTTCTTTTGGTCATATTTCTACATGGTCATTTTGCCAGGATAAAATTATTTCTACAGGTGGTGAAGGGGGGATGATTTCAACAAATTATAAAAAATTATATTTAAGAATGTGGTCCCTAAAAGATCATGGAAAAAAATTTAGTAAAGTCTATTACAAAAAGCATAAAATTGGATTTAGATGGCTACATGATTACCTTGGATCAAATTATCGAATGACTGAGATGCAAGCAGCAATTGGTAGAGAACAACTAAAGTTATTAGATAAACAAATAAAAAAAAGGAATCAAATAGCGAATATGTATATTAATGGATTAAAAAATCATTTTGATAAATATGACCTGTTAAAAAAACCTAATTTTAAATGTCAAACGTGTCCTGATTTGAATGAAAATAAAAATTGCAATAAATGTAGACATTCTTTTTATCGTTTAAATTTATTTTTAAACAAAAATAAAATTAAACAGGATAAATTGTTAAAAGATTTGAATAGCAAAAATATTAATTGTGGAGTGGGTTCTTGTCCCGAAATTTATCGAGAAAATATATTTAAAACTCTTAATGTTTCTCCAAAGAAAAGATTGCTAAATGCTAAAAGTTTAGGCGAAACTAGCATCGTGTTCCCAATTGATCCTTATAAGGCTATTAAGAAAATAAAATCAGAGATTAATTCAATTAATAAAATTTTAAACAAATACTTATAAGATATGTATCAAATTTACTTTAAAAGATTATTTGATATTATTTTTAGTATAATTCTTATTATTTCCCTTTCCCCAATTATGATTTTTATATTTTTTTTTGTCTGGATCACAATTGGATACCCAATATTCAAACAAAATAGACCAGGCTTAAATGAAGAAATATTTACACTTTATAAATTTAAAACATTATATGACTCTAAAAATGATATTTCAGAAGAAAATAGACAGAATAAAGTTGGTAATTTTTTACGTAAAACTGGTTTAGATGAATTACCACAATTATTTAACATACTGACAAATAAAATGAGTTTTGTTGGCCCCAGACCTTTATTAGTAGAATATTTGACTAAATACTCTTTAAATGAAAAAAAAAGACATTCAGTAAAACCTGGAATAACAGGCTTAGCTCAAATAAATCCTGATCCATCTGGAGTTAAATCTTGGAATAAAAGTATACAATTAGATATTTATTATACAAAAAATGTCTGTTTTTATTTAGATATTAAAATTATTCTAAAAACTATAGGAGTAATTTTATTAAAAAAAAAACAATATAATGATTTTAAAAAATTTAAATAATAGGAGATTAGCAATTATAGGCGCCGGAGGTCATGGCAAAGTCATTGGAGAAATTGCATTATTAAACAAATACGGTGTTATAAATTTCTTTGATGACAAATTAGATGAAATTGAAAACTATCCTTTTAAAATTGTTGATACAATAAATAATTTAAATAAGTATATTAACAATTATGATGATTATTTTGTTGCAATTGGGGATAATCATTTAAGAAGTAAAAAAATTGAATGGCTCAAGAAAAAAAAATTTAATGTTGTTAATCTTTTACATCCACAATCAATTATCAGTAAGTTAAGTTCTTTAGGAGAAGGTACTTGTGTTATGGCAAATGCAGTTATAAATCCAGGAGTAAAGATTAAAGATGGAGTTATCATTAATACTTCTGCTTCCATTGACCATGATTGTATTATCGAGGATTTTGCACATATTTCTCCTAATTGTTCATTATCTGGTAGTGTAAAAATTGGAAAATTTACACATTTAGGCACAGGTTCTTCTGTTCATCCAGGTATTAAAGTTGGTTATAAAGTCAAAATAGGTGTGGGTTCAAGAATATTTAAAAACATAAAAAACGAGACAGTTTTTAAGAATTGAAATTTTTAAGTCTTTTTTATTGCCAAAATCATGCCATAAAATCTTTTGCTAAATTTATTTGTTTCTTTAAAACTTAACTTCTCCCCTAGTAAAGAACTCAGAACAAGACTTAATAATTTATGTATAAATCTCTCACCAAAATAAAATCTTTCATGAAAGGTATAAAAGTTATAATCATATTTTTTTAGAAACTCTATGACCTCTGATGAATAATTAAATATTTCATCAGCCTCTTGCTCAAATAAAATCACAGGTTTATTTGATTTAATTATTTTTTCCGCCCCTTTAAGTGCATTAATTTCATGACCTTCAACATCTATTTTAATCAGGGAAATTTTTTCATTTTCAAGTATTTCTAGTTCATCGGCTTTTTTAACATTTACATTCGTTTTATCTTTAATTTTTAATTTATCATTCTTTGACATGATCTTTGATCCGCCAATATTATTAGGATTAATCACAAATGGTAACTGAGTATTTTCATCACTCAATCCAATATTTAAAGGATAAATATTTTGAGCTAAATTTTTATATTTTGAGTTAATTGACAGTACATCAAACGTAATTGGATTAGGCTCAAATGCATAAACTTTTTTAAAAAAATTTGATAGAAATATTGAGTGATTGCCTATATTTGCACCAATATCAATAGCTGTCTCTTTATGAGAGTTTGGCATTTTTTTTATTATGAATTGCTCTAATAGTTCTAATTCAGAATTTTCATAACGACCATCTAAATTAATTGACAGACCTATATGATCAAAAGAGAAAATTACCAATTGATGATTATGATTAATATTTTTTTTTGCAATTCTCTTATTTATACGACCCAAAATTCTTTTAAAAATTTTGAATGGATTATAAGAGACAGCAGTCTTGATATCTTTCATTTTATTTATATTTCTAAAATTAAATTTAACTATGTTCTATTCACTAAATATTATATTATTAATAATATTCAAGATATTAAATGTTTTTAGCTAAAGTATTATGGGAAATTATTTAAAAGAATTTTCTAATAGTATTATATCATTGGATCGCTACTCAAAGAGAGGTATTGTTTTAATTACTGATGCGTGTTTATGTATATTATGTGTTTGGCTTGCCTTTGTAATAAGGCTTGATGATTTAATTTTACTAAAAAATTTTAATTATCATTCAGCTCTCATATCTATCATATTAGCTCTACCAATCTTTTGGATCTTTGGACTATATCGAACAATTTATCGTTATACTGATTTATCAGTAATATTTACTGTATTTTCTTCAATTTTAGTTTATGGGTTAATATTCTTTTTGATCATTGCTGTTTATGGACTAACAGGAGTACCTAGATCTATTGGAATTCTTCAGCCAATACTATTATTTTTTGGTGTCATTTGTTCAAGATTAGGAGCTAAATTAATATTAACAAAAGGACTTATTTATAAGAATGATTCTTTAAAAAAAAAAGTAATAGTCTATGGAGCTGGTAGCGCTGGAAGACAACTGGTAATTTCCCTAGAGAATAGTCCAGAATTTAAAGTTATTGGATTTTTAGACGATAATAAACAACTACATAAACAATTTTTATACGGTAAAGAAATATATTCTCCATCAGATTTAGAACAATTAGTTAATATTAGAAATGTTAGTTTAGTATTTTTGGCACTTCCAACAATTAATAGGGCAAAAAGAAATTTAATAATTGAAAATTTAAATAAATATAAATTAAATGTAAAAACACTCCCAAGTATATCCAAAATTGTTGATGGTAGAATAACAATATCTGATATTAAAGATTTAAATATTGATGATTTATTAAACCGAGATGAAATTAAACCTAACTTAAAATTATTAAATAAAAATATAAACTCAAAAACAGTACTTATAACTGGCGCTGGAGGTTCTATTGGTTCTGAATTATGCCGACAAATTGCAATTTTAAAACCAAATAAATTATTACTATTAGAGCAAAGTGAGTTTGCTTTATATAAAATACTGGATGAATTAAAAAGCTTTAATTATAATTTTAAAATTATTTCATTACTTGTTAATGCACAAGACCAGACCAAATTAGAAACAATTTTTGAGACATTTAAAGTGGATACTGTTTATCATGCCGCTGCATATAAACATGTTCCTTTAGTTGAGGAAAACATTTGCGAAGGAGTAAAAAATAATGTTTTTAGCACTTTAGCTGTTGTAAGAGCCTCAGTTTCAAAGAAAGTTTCAAGTTTAGTTCTAATATCAAGTGATAAAGCAGTAAGACCAACAAATATAATGGGTGCTTCTAAAAGGTTATCCGAACTTTGTATGCAAGGGATTTATAAAAACACAGAAAATTGTAATACTCAATTTTCAATTGTTAGATTTGGTAATGTATTAGAGTCATCAGGTTCTGTTATTCCAAAATTTAAAAAACAAATAAAAGAAGGAGGGCCAGTTACCCTAACACATAGTGATGTTACACGATACTTTATGACCGTTACTGAGGCCGCACAATTAGTTATCCAAGCAGGAGCTATGGGAGAAAAATCAGAAGTATTTGTCCTAGATATGGGTGAAAGTGTAAAAATTAAGGATTTAATCTATCAAATGATAACTTTATCTGGACTTACAGTAAAAGATAATAACAATCCAACAGGTGATATTGAAATAAAAATCACCGGTCTAAGACCAGGTGAAAAGCTATATGAAGAACTTTTAATTGGAGACAATCCCCAATCGACAGAGCATCCAAAAATTCAAAAAATTAATGATCCATTTATACCCTTTGAGCAATTGGATAATGAATTAATTATGCTAAAAGATTTATTGGATAAATATGAAATAAGTAAAGTAAAAAAATTATTACAAAAATTAGTTAAATCTTATAATTCTAACTCAAAAATTGTAGATCACATTTATATCGAACAGGGTAACGAAAAAAATTGAATTGAGAGATTTTATTGATTAAGTATTTATCTTTAAGTTAATTAATATTATGGTAAATAATAATCGTTTTTTTTATTTTTAATTCAATCATGATAAAAAATTTTTTTAATATTTCTGATTTAAGTAGAGATCAAATTTTTAAGATCTTAGAAATGAATTTTGATACTAAATTTCTTGAAAATAAAAGTATCGGTCTACTTTTTGAAAAATACTCCACCAGAACTAGGCTATCTTTTGCTGTGGGAATTTCAAGTCTTGGAGGCAACGCTATAGATATCCGATTAGAGGATCTTAATTTTAGTCGTCATGAAAGCTTTGAGGATACACTTAGAGCAATGAACTGTTATTTAGATGGTCTCATATACCGAACAGATAATCACCAAAAACTTATCAATGCTTCTAATTATTTTGAAAAGCCAATCATAAATGCTCTCAGTAATCAATCTCATCCATGTCAAATATTAAGCGATCTGTTTACTTTAAAAGAACATTTTGGCTCATTAAAATGTAATATCTTATGGATCGGAGATATGAATAATGTTTGTTTTAGTTTGGTAGAGGCAGCTAATAGCATTGACGAGTTATCACTAACGATTTGTTCTCCTAATGAGATTAGTAGCAAATTAGACTGGGACATGAATTCTAATATTTCTGTTTTCAATGATTTACAGGATATTGATTTAAAACCAATTAATTGTGTTATGACGGATGTGTATTTATCTATGAATGATAAAGATTCTGAAGAAAAAATAAAAACACTTAAACCATACTCTGTAAATTCTATGCTTATGTCCAAAACAGATATCAATAGCGTTTTTATGCATTGCTTGCCTGCTCAAGTTGGGCTCGAGGTAAGTGAAGAGGTTTTTAAAGGTTCCAAATCAATTGTTTGGAAACAAGCTTACAACCGTATGGTTGCCCAAAAAAAATTATTACAATTTATTTATCAATAATAATTGTAATCATAAATACTTGTTATAAAATTTTATTTCTATGAAAAAGTGGTTTTTTATTCTATTTAGTCTCATGGTGGTTGGTTGTAATGCTAATGAGTCACTTATAGGTCCACTCAAGCCTGAGTTTGAATCCATATCTTTTGATGTCGTGCAAAAACAACTTATAACTGAAAAAGAATTACCAGGTCATGTGAGAAATCTCTTATCTCAATGGTTTGATCAGAGAGTTAAAATTGATGGTTTTGACGGGGATATGAGATTTATTGTTTCTGATTTTAATCAAAATATTTCATCTATTGATGAAGGAAAAAGAGTTGATGTATCTTTATCATTTAAAGTATTTCAAAACAAACCATCACTATCTCAAACAAGACTTATAGAAGGCAGTATTTCTTCTTATAGCACATTGACAGGAAACTTTAGTTTAAATGATTTAGATACTGTAATACGAAATACACAGAGTGACTTAATCATTAGACTTAGCAAAGATTTAAAATCAAAAATTTAGTTTTTCCAAAATGATGGTAAGAGCAGGACAAAAATTGTCAGCATTTCTAATCTACCAAGAAACATTGTAACTATAAGAACTGTTTTTGAGTAATCAGTTAGAGAGTTATAATTACCCTCAGGCCCAATAATCTCTCCTAATCCTGGACCCACATTAGAGATAGCTGATGCAGCAGCAGATATACATGTTAAAAAATCAAGACCACTAAATGACAACAGTAAAGCCGAAGATGCAAAAGTGATGATGTAAATAAAAAAGAAAGTCATTACTGACTCATATGTAGATTCTGGGACTTTCTTTCCATTAAACTGAGCAGATAAAACCATATGTGGCTGTAACATTTTTTTTAAGTGTAAATGAATATATTTAAATAAAATTTGAAAACGAAAAACCTTTAAACCACCAGTTGTTGATCCAGCACACCCTCCAATAAACATGAGTAACAAAAATAATACTGATGCATAATTTCCCCATTCTTCAAAATTAGCGCTCACATATCCCGTTCCTGAAATAATCGAAATAGTATTAAAGCTAATCGTGGATAATTGTTTTAAAGCACTTCCCTCCACATATTGTCTTGCAAAAAAAAATATTAAGGAGATTGATAAGACTAGTATGAAGATTAACACTCTTACTTGATGATCTTTGAATAATGAAAAGTTAGTTAATGTAGTTTGGGCAAGAAGTAAAAAAGGAATGCTTCCAATGATCATAAAAATAATAGCTATATTTAAAATAGAATTACTTTGAAAATAAGCAAAGGAGTCGTTATGTGTTGAAAAACCTCCAGTGGATATAGTGGTAAAGCTATGAGCTATTGCATCGAATACAGTCATACCATTAGTAAAATAAAGGATTGCCAGTAGAGAGGTAAGAGCACTATAAACAATAACAATTTTTACAACGACAGATGATATTTTAGGGAGAAATTTATCATAAGGATCATCTCCTTCTAAATGAAAGAGTTGCATCCCACCTATTCTAAGAAAAGGTAGAATAACTAAAGCTATTACCACAATACCTATCCCTCCAAGCCATTGAAGTAAAGCTCTCCATATTAAAATGCCTTTAGGAAGACTGTCTAAGTTATTTAATACAGTGGCTCCAGTAGTTGTTATACCACTCATAGACTCAAAAATTGCATCCACTACACTTAATTTGAGTTGTGTATAGATAAAAGGGATAGCACACAGTATTGCCATTAGCACCCAGGATAAAACAGTAATTATAAATGCCTCTTTAATAGATATTTTTAATTCAACATTTCTATTAGTAATTACTAGAGAGCCACCCACAATTAGATATAAAAGAATAGGAACAGCGTAGGATTGCCAAGACTCTGTTTGATAGATAAGCTCTGTAAATAAAGGTATAAAAAGTAAAAAACCTACTGCGCACACTACTGTTCCGCCAACTAAGGCTATAGGTTTGATATTAAACATTTATTTTTAGTGAAAATTTTTTTTATTATATGGACTATCTAAAGAGAAGGTGGGAATATCAATTTTTAGTTGTTCCCCATTATCTTGAGACATGAGGTAAAATCCTTGCATTATGCCATTGGTTGTTTTTAATGGTGTCCCACTGGTGTATTCAAAACTCTCACCTGGCTT
>MDSZ01075110.1_pt1 | contig 47231 bp, 44 predicted proteins | sample 811201 | NCBI WGS metagenome assembly MDSZ01 (sample SAMN05326647, study PRJNA326480) | marine metagenome | isolation source: seawater | place: Indian Ocean: North | collected 2010 | reverse complement strand
AGATTTACAAAAAAGAATTGGCGATATTATTGTTGCTTATCGAAGAGATAAGTCACCGATATTTGCTAGAGATGTAAAAGGTGATGGGCCTATGACTGTTCTTTTAAAAAATGCATTAATGCCTAACTTAGTTCAAACTTTAGAAAATAACCCAGCAATCATTCATGGTGGTCCTTTTGCTAATATTGCTCATGGCTGTAATACCGTTATTGCAACTCAAACAGGTCTTAAATTAGCTGACTATGTAGTAACTGAGGCGGGATTTGGTGCTGACCTTGGTGCTGAAAAATTTCTTGATATTAAATGTAGAAAAGCTGGACTAGCTCCTAATGCTGTTGTTATTGTGGCAACAGTCAGAGCTTTGAAGTCACACGGTGGTGTAGAGAAAGCAGATCTTAATAATGAAAATGTGTCAGCTGTTGAAAAAGGTTTCGCTAACCTTCAGCGACATATTGAAAATATACAATCATTTGGACTACAGGTAATTGTTGCTATCAATAGTTTTACACTTGATACAGAAGCTGAAGGTAAAGTCATTTCTAGTGGTTGTGAGAAATTAGGCGTTAAAGCAGTCCTTTGCTCCCACTGGGCCAACGGCAGCAAAGGAACAAAAGAATTAGCTGAAGAAGTTGTAAAAATTGCTGAATCTAGTGATACCTCAAAATTTACCCTCACTTATGATGATGATATGTCATTAGAAGATAAAATTAGAGCCGTAGCACAAAAAATTTACCGAGCAGATGATATTGTTGTCGATAAAGCGATTAGCGATCAACTTAAAGGTTTTGAGGAGGGTGGCTATGGTAAACTTCCTATTTGTATTGCAAAAACGCAATATAGCTTCTCTACAAACCCTGCTTTAAGAGGTGCCCCTACTGGATTTACTGTACCAGTTAGAGAAGTAAGGCTTTCTGCTGGTGCGGGTTTCATTGTGGTAGTAACTGGAGCAATTATGACTATGCCAGGTCTACCTAAAGTGCCTAGTGCAAACTCTATAGTTTTAGATAAAGATGGTTTAATACAAGGTCTTTTTTAATATCACTCAATAAATTTACTATACCCCTGCAAAAAAATATTGTAGGGGTAAAACTAGCCAAATATCGTTTTTGAATTTTTATTTTTTCTCAACATATCCTCTATCCAACCATAAGTCTTAAAAAGACCTTCGTATAAAGAGTATTTTGGTTGCCAATTTAATTTATTAAAAATTAGATTATTGTCACTTGACCTACCCATGACACCTATTGGCTTAGAAGTGTCATAATTTTTAGTAACCTTGTATTCTGCTATACTCTCAATTATATCAATCATTTGATTTATTGACACTTGCTCCTCACTTCCTATATTCACAGGGCCTTGAAAATCTGACTCACATAATTTTAAAATTGCATCTACACAATCTTCGATAAATAAATAAGACCTTGTTTGCTCACCATTACCCCAAACCTCAATATCATCTTTAGACAATAATTTAGCTTTAGCTATTTTCCTACAAAGTGCAGCTGGAGATTTTTCTCTACCCCCGTCATAAGTTCCTAAATCTCCAAAAATATTATGAAATCTCGCAACTTTAGTATTTAGTCCATAATCTTCACTGAAATGTCTACACATTCTCTCACTAAATAACTTTTCCCAACCATATCCATCCTCAGGATAAGCAGGGTATGCATCTGTTTCTTTTAATCCTCTAATAAATGATTTTTCTTGTAAATTGGTATTGTAAACGCAAGCAGTGGATGAAAAGAAATAGTTATTTACTCCATTTTCCTTACAGGAAATAAGAAGATGGGTATTAATTAATACAGAAATCATACACTCGGCTTTATGAGTTTCGATAAAACCAATGCCCCCCATATTGCAGGCTAAGTTTATGACAAAATCAACATTTTTTGTCATTTCTAAACAATTTTCCTTTATACATAAGTCTAAAGAATAATTTTGCGCTGAATCATGCAATTGGAACCAGGTATCTATTGGTTTAATATCAACACATTTTACGGAATTACCTTGTTCGATCAGTCTTTTAGATAAATGACCTCCTATAAAACCACCTGCTCCACAAATTAAATATCTCATTGCTCTTTACCTTTCAAAATACTTACCCATTTTTTAATGCATTTTTCCTTAGAAAAAAAATTATTATAAACTAATGAGCAATTATTAGATTTTTTTATAATTTTTTCAATATTTTGAAAATCATCTATAAAGGCATTATACTGATCTTCAAGATTATTTATATCAACTGCCCATCCCAAATCATAATCTAAGATATTTTGATATATGGAAGAGGAAGCTGGACCGATATATAAAACTGGCTTTCCCAAAGATAAACTTGAGAAAAATTTCGATGGAACAACTATCCCATCCCAATTATTTTTAAGAGTGACAAGGTGAATATCAAATTTTTTTAATCGATCGATGAAATTATCTGTTTTATTTAAGAATTCTGCATTGTCTATTTTTAAACTTTTAAATAATTTTTTTAATTTAATGCTTTTTTGGTTATTTATTGAAAAATAAAATTTAAATTTCTTATAGCTTCCTAGTAGTTGAATAAATTTTATTAAGTTAGATATATCATGTGCTTCACCTAGATTACCTGAATACAAAATTGATATTTTTTTTTTGTTAAAAAAACTTTTTTTAATATTTTTTTCCTCAAAAATTGACCATGGAATAATTGTTTTGAATGAATTATTTCCATAATTTGTCAGTCTTTTACGCATACATAAACCTATATCCACTATTTTATCATATTTCTTATAAGCAATTTTGGTAAGTTTGATAATTGGTTTTAAAAAAAAAATTTTTTTTAAATTTTTTTTTGCAATATAAGCTTCAGGATATAAATCAAATGACCATAAAATAAATTTTGTTTTTGGAAAAATTAGTTTTAAGGGCAAAATTAATAAAAAAAGGAAAACAGGATCAGTTCCAAGAATAATAAAATCAGGACTAATTTTTTTTTTTGAAAAAAATTTTTTTTTTAAAAAGAAAGTTAACCAGCTTAGCTGAATATAAATACTATTAAAAAATCTTCCAAAAAAACTAGCCTGATTTAAATCTGGTCTCCAAAAGCGATTAAAAATTATATTCCATTTTTTTTCATACTTTGGATATTTTTGACCAATATTTCTACATGACCTATTTGAACTTAAAGTCTCAATCTCAAAGTCATTTTTTTTTAATTCAATAGCTAATTGTGTAAAATGAACTGCGCTGACAACATCATCTGGATATAAAAAATGATAAATTAATAATATTTTTTTTTGGACATATATCTATTTTTCTATCATTCTCACTAAACTTCGGTATTAAACTAAATCAAACTTTAATATTTTGAAATTAATAAAATTAAATAGTAGTCAAAAAAATGATAGCATCTAGTCGTTTGAATAATGTATAAGAAAACAACATTCGGTGTCACAGTTACTGTCCATCCTTATTTTCTAGAGGATCAATCTTCGCCTCAAGAAAGTCACTATGTATGGGCGTACCAAGTAAATATTCAAAATTCTAGTATGAATACTATCAAACTTAATCATAGGAGTTGGTTGATTATTGATGCAAATGGTAAAATAATCAACATACAGGGAGAGGGCGTTGTAGGCGAGTTCCCTATTCTTCACCCAGGCGAATGTTTTGAATACACAAGCGGCACACCTCTTAAAACCACTAACGGTATTATGCAAGGTTTTTATTTAATGTCTCAAGAAAACGGAGAGCAGTTAAAAATTGATATACCAACTTTTTCTCTAGACAGTCCCTATAATAAAAAAAATCTTAATTAATAATTAATAAATGTTTAATTTAAAACCTATTGCTCTAGTTGGGGGAACAGTAGTTTGCTCAGTTGGTTTTTTACTTATAATACCTTTAATTACAGAATTAATTTACCAGACTGAGTCTTGGCAATCCTACGCTGTTCCTATTTTGATTTATCTAATTGTAGGAGGCTCTTTAGTAATTACAAATCGTAATATTGAACTTAAAATTTCTATTAAAGAAGCTTTCATTATAACTGTAATGTCTTGGGTTCTCCTTGCAATTCTTTGTTCAGTTCCATTTATTTATACAAAAACAGAACTTTCTATTATCGATGCACTTTTTGAGTCTATGAGTGGAATAACTACAACAGGTTCAACAATTTTAAATAACCTTGATGAACTTCCAAAAGGTATTTTACTCTGGCGTTCTTTACTTCAGTGGTTAGGGGGTATTGGTATTGTGGTTATTGCCCTTGTCATTTTGCCCTTTCTTAGGATAGGAGGAATGCAATTATTTCACTTAGAGGGAGATGACCCCTATGATAAATTTCTTCCTAAAATTTCCTCAGTAGTGACTAAAATAATTTTTGTGTATTCTGCTCTGACGATTATTTTATTCTTTTTATATTATATTAATGGAATGGTTTTATTTGATGCTATTGCCCATAGTTTTACTACTATTTCTACTGGTGGATTTTCAACACATAATGAGTCTTTTGCTTATTTTCAAAATTATAAAATTTTAAATATAGCAATTATATTTATGATAATAGGTAGCTTTCCATTTTTAATATTGGCCCAAACAAATTTATACAATATCTACTCATTAATAAAAGACCATCAAATAAGGATTTTTTTGATTATTTTAGTACTAGCTATTACAATAATTTATTTTTTTGCAAAACCATTTGTTGAAGGTAATTTTTATGAAAAACTAACTACTATAAGTTTTAATACTATTTCAATTATTTCTGGGACTGGGTATGTAAGTGATAATTTTGAAAAATGGGGAAATTATGCTTCTGTTTTATTTTTATTACTTATGTTTATAGGGGGCTGTGCTGGCTCAACTACTGGAGGATTAAAAATATTTCGTTTTCAAATTTTATTTAAATACATTCACCTTCACTTAAAACGAATGTTAAAACCACATATTGTTTTATCATCACAATTCAATGGAAAGAAAGTGACAGAGTCAACATATGAATCTGTATTGACTTTTTTTTTCATATATATTGTTACATTTGCTATTTCGGCATTATTTTTATCTTTTAGTGGGCTTGATTTTTTAACATGTATTTCTGCTTCAGCATCAGCAATCTCTAATGTGGGTCCTGGCTTGGGTGACACAATTGGCCCGGAAGGTAATTATGCAAACCTAACAAGCTATTCAAAATTTATATTAATACTTACAATGTTTTTGGGTAGGTTAGAAATGCTAACAATTTTAGTACTTTTACTTCCATCTTTTTGGAGGGATTAAATTTTTGATTTAAGATCTCGACTTAATCTCAAAATCAAATCACTCTGTGTATTTTGTATCATTGTATCAAACTCATCTAAACTAAAATTACCGATCATATCTCCATATGAAGATACTTTTCCCTTAATTATTTTTTTTTGTAAGGGTTTAGGTTTGCTTAAAATAACTTCAAAAGATAAAGATATATCTACTCTTTTACCTTCATTAATTACAGAGAGCTCTTGTGTATAGTTAGTAACTAAAAATTCAATATTTCCATCAAAACCATTTAATTTAATTTTATCATCGAACCATTTAAAAACTAATTTTTCAACATTTTTTGGTAATGTTGGTTGAACAAATATTTTTTTTTCAACAACATCAAAATAAATGTTTTCAAATTCTGGATTTAGTTTATTTATTAAAGAATCATTTGCATTACATGCAAACATCATTAGTGCAACAAATAAGATTAACGTTCTAGACATTAACAATATAAGTATTGAAGAAGTTTTTTTTGGGCAACCATTCGATTATAAGCTTGCCTCCAAACTATTGATTTATCACTTTTAAATACATCTTCGGTAACTTCATGCCCAATTTTTGCGGGTAAACAATGCATAAAAACACTGTCTTCAGATGTTTTCAACATTATTTCAGATGTTACTTTATAGGGACTAAGTAATTTTATTTTTTCAAAACTATCTTCATCATTCATGGATATAAATACATCAGTCATAACACAATTAACAGACTTAAGATCAATATCATTTATGTTATTAATAATTGAAGTATTTGAATTTAAAATCCACTTTTTTTCAGCGCTTATAGAGGCAGGAGTACAAATTGTTAAATTTAAATCTTCTAATAGATTTGCGGCCTCAACTAAACTAAAACATACATTATTCATATCACCCATCCAAAGAATGTTACAATTTATTGTGCCGAAATTTTCTTGGATTGTTAAAAGATCACTAATAATCTGACATGGATGCGAGAGATCGCTTAATGCATTAATAATTGGTTTTTTGAAATAAGAAGAAGCTAGAATTAATTTTTGGTGAGAATTAGTTCGGTAAACCAAACCATCTAGATAACATTCCATTGCTCGAAAGGTGTCTTCAAAACTTTCTTCACGACTTATATTGAGATCTTCAAATCTAATATCTATAGGATTACCGCCTAAAGATGTAATTCCTACTGTAAAAGAAAGTCTTGTTCTTGTTGAACTTTTTTCAAATATTAGACCGATATTTTTTTTTTTTAAATTATTAAAATCTAAATTATTACTTAAAATTTTCTGAATTTGATCAGATGATAAGTCTGAAATATTAAAAAAGTTTTTAAGCATATTTTAAATTTAAAAAGTTATAAAAATTTATATCACACTATTTACAAAAATGTCATCATATTAAAAATCGAAGTTTTATTTTTTATATTTATTTATCAATTTTTTAAAAAACTCCTATCTATTTGATAAATATTCTGGCCAATAATTATTAACTATGAGCTTCAGTTTGCTTTAATTTCTTTCTAAAATTAGTTTGATACTATTTTTTATTTATTTTTTTAAGCTCATAAGTTTTTGCACGAACTTGTGCAATATAACTTGATCTTATTTGACTAGCTATTAAGCCTCGATAACCTTCAAGAAAGCCAAGTCGAAAAAAATAATGATAGAAAAAAAATATCCAGTGTTCAAATGGAAGCTTATAAACCATTCTATCTAGCCATCGATGACGTTCTTGAGAGTTTCCAAACAAACGTGGTCGAATTGTTTTTTCTCCATATTGACTTTTTGTTAATAAATAATACCGCGACTTTGCTTTCCAAGTGGAATAAATATTATGTCTAGAAATATAAGCTTCTAAGTTTTTGAAATCTTCATGTACGAGTGGTGTTTTTAATTTGCCAATCTTTCCTTTTACAATAATTCTTTCATGTACTTCCATATCAAATCCATTTAAATCATCTTCAAATAATTTTTCAAACTTGGCCTTATCCCTTTTGAACAAGAGAACTGCTTGAAATGAGAAACCTCCATATTTCATTTTTTTACCCATAAAATGAAATCCTTTTTTAATTAAATATGCATCAAATAAATCTTTTTGTGATAAAGCATTTGTAATTTCATCCCACAAAGATGAGGGAACCACCTCATCAGCATCTAGAAGAAATACCCATGGGGTAGTAATATCAAGAGTATCAAGAGCCCATTGACGTTTTTTTGGATAGCCTCCTTTGTAATCAAATTGAATGATTTCAACTTCAAATAAATTTGCTATTTCTAAAGTTTTATCAGAGCTATGTGAGTCAATGAGAACAACTCTCTCAACACATTTCAAAGAATTTAGACATTTTTGTAAATTTAGTTCTTCATTTTTTGTTGCTATTATGATCGTAATAGGGAGCTTTTCTTTAGATTTTAATTTCACTATTTATTTCCTTTTAAAATTCTCTTTTTTATGTATCTAGCAGGGTTTCCTCCAAAGACTTGCCATGGCGGAATATTTTTAGTTACTACTGAGGCAGCACCTACAATAGAGCCATCACCAATTATCAAATCAGGTCCTATAAAGGCATCAGCACATATCCAGGTTTCTGATCCAATTTGAATTGTAGATCTAATCAATCTCATTGATTGGTCTGTATAATCATGACTGCCACCACACAAATGAACTCTTTGAGAAATGGTTGAGCGATCTCCGATAGTAATAAGACCAAGATTATAAATAATCACTTTATCTCCAATACTTATTTCATCTCCAAGCTCAAGTTTCCAGGGTAAAAGTATTTCAACACTAGGATAGATATGAACTTTTTTTCCAATTTTTGCACCTAATAATCTCAAAAGAAAGTTTCTCCAAAAATATAAATGTCTTGGGCTATATTTGAATAATGGTGAGATTATATTCCAAATTAATCGCATAAAATATTCTGAAGAAGCGTAAGGCCTAGAATTTCTATTTTTTGATATATTTAAATTTATTTTTTTTTTTGTATTAGATTTCATTTTAATTTATAAAAAGAGATTATAAGTTAATTTGGCAAAAGATTTTCATTTAAGTTTTATTGTATCTGGGGGAGTTCCTCCTTTTAACAACCACTCATAACCCTCCTGCATTAAAATTGCAATTTTACTCCAAGAATAATCATTTTCCATCCACAATCTTCCTCGTGCTCCCATTTTTGATAATTCCGTCTCAGGCAATAGCATAGCTTTTTGCAGGCTATTCGAAAAACTATCTACATCATTTGATATCCACCATCCACAGTTGTTAATTTCAAGACCTTCCCATGGGGCTTCTTTACTAACAATAGCAGGACAACCATTTGACAAAGCTTCAGCTACAACAATACCAAAATTTTCAGAATGAGTGGGTAAAACAAAAATATCTGCACTTTGGTATGTTAAGGTTTTGTCAATACCATAAACTGGTCCAGTAAATATAATATTTCGGGATCCATTTGAGATAGCTCTATTCTTAAGTACATCAATATATTTTTGTTCACCTGGACCAATTATTTTTAAATTCCAATTATTAAACTGTGACTCGATTTTTGACCAAGCATCTAATAGAGTTTCTATTCCTTTTTTTGGATGTATCCGAGATACAAAAATTACAGTTCTTTTTTTTCTCTCAAATTTATTAATTTTTAGATCAGGTACATCTATCCCATTTGGAACAATTAAAATTGGTTGTTTATACCCTAAATTTCTAACTTCATTATACTCAGCATCACAAGTAACATGAATTAAATCTGCCTTATCTAATAATCTTTTTTGCAAAGGCCAAACCAATTTCTTTTTCCACTTGCTTCTATTTAGAGCCCATTTAGAAAGAGTGCCACGTGGTGATAATACAAGTTTTGAACTCCCACCTGGTATAGTCCATCCAACTAGAATATTAATCACTGACCACAATAAATGGTTATGAGTAATGTCAACTTTATTTGATAATTCGTTTAGTAATAAAAAATTTTTTTTTAAAAATCCTAAACTTTTAAAAAGAGGAAATATAGGGTTAGTAATTATACTTACCCCATCTATTGATTTTTGAGATGAAATACAAGAAATTGTAATTTCATGTTTAAGATATGATAATGACTGACATAATCTAGGAACAGAGTATGATGGCCCAGATGCTTCTTGACTAATATCATGAATAGTATGGAGTAACTTCATTTAAAAATTTAATTTAATCATTTTATCAATAAAGTCTTTTAGATTGCTTAATCAATTTTATTTATTTTTCTTAACCAAGGAGGTTCTATCAGATTATTTTTCTTATCTATTATATTTTCAAGGTATTTTGCACCCGATTTAGCACTCAAATTTTTTGCCCATTTAATTAGATTTTGTCTTGATTTATGAGATACAATACCTTTTTTAAATTGTTGATTTAACAATACTTTTAAGTCGCTAATATTATTTTTTTTAAAGACACCACCACTATTGCTTGCCTTAACAATAATTGATGAGCCACAAGCTTCACTACAAATTACAGGAGTGCCTAACATAAGAGACTCAGATACTACCGCGCCCCAGCCATCATGCCGACTTGGCAAAACAAGACAGTCAGATTGATAAATAAAATTTGATACTTTAGACATAGGAATGGTGCCAAACCATGATACCTGATTTGGCAAAATTGCATTTGAGAGTTTCTCTAATTTTTTTTTTTCTGGCCCATCACCTACTATCCAAAGATCAACTTTTTTTGATCTAATTGAAGAAATAGCTTTTATCAAAAAATCAATATTTTTTAATTTAATTAGCCTTCCTACATAAATGAATCTAAAGTTATGATGTTTATCTTTTTCAATATTTTCATTTAATACATTTAATTTTGGAAATTTTAAGAAATAAGCAAAAGAATAAATATTAGTTTTTTTAATTCCATTGTTTTCTATCCATTTTGGAGTATTTTCTCCAATTGCCAAAAAACCTTCTAAACGATTTTTCCAAACAAAAAAAAGAAATTTATAAAAAAAATTTTTAATTGGGCCAAGAAAAATTAAATCATCAACTGACTCCATAATTATCCAATGTCTGAGATTTCTTTTATTAATAAATTTTTGTGCTATTTTTACTAATCCGTTTCCTCGTAGGCCTTGACTAATGTGAATTGAATTATTGGGAGCTTTCATAATAAATTTAATAATGGTCTCCTTATCTTTAGCAAATAATAAATTTACTTTCCCAATTTTTGGAGACTCCCAGCCTTGTTTAAGTCTATTTTGAGATATTAAATTGTTAGCAACGTATGTTACATTAACTCCTCTTTCAGCCAATGCAACGGCGAGCTCAGCCATATGTGGAGAAAAAATACGTTGCCAAAACCATAAAGAAGCCTTTGAGCTACGCATTAATTTTTAAATTATCAAATTTATAATCTTTTATTTTAAATTTTATTCTGTAAGCAGTGGAAGTTATCAAAATTAAATTAAGCATACCCATGCCCCCTGGAGAAAACAATGTTCCCTCAGACATATTTAATAAAATTATACAAATAACTAGCAACATGCTAGTAATTCCATTATTTTTTGCTCTTATAATTAAAGTTAAAATCCAATAAGAAAAAATAGCAAAGCCAATAATACCGGTTTCTTCAAATACCATCAACGGAACCAGTCCTTTTTCCACCGGTGCGCTTATAGGTAAATTAAAAATAGGATCATATTTTATCCTCATGATTTGAGGGTCAGAAGCTATCCCAAAACCTAATCCAGTAAATATATTTTCCTTAATATTATTAAACATAGGCTCATATAAGGGCCCTCGTGATAATTGGTAAGCTTCGAATATGTTATCAACTTCTACTTTTCCACTTTTGGTTATAAAATACTTAATAAAATTAAAAGTAAAATAATCAACCAAAAATAAAAAAATTAATAACACTATCAAAATTAAAAAAAATTTGATTGACAGTATTGGGGCTATAAGTGCAACGATTTTTCTTTTTTGAAAAATTAAATATAAAAATACCAGAAACAAAGAAATAAATAGGGCTACTCCAGCGGTTCTACTATCTGAAATAAAAAGTAATGATAAGACGAGTACAAGATAAAACATATTTCTCAATGAAATTTTTTTTTGTTCTAATTGACTTCCGATCAGTAATATACCTAACAATGACATTGTTGGACCAAATACCATGGGATGGCTTAAAATACCCTGAAATCCATCTCCTGTAGTTTCATAACCAATATTATTAAAAAATAATGTTGGCAGACTTAGTAAAGCAATTAATAATAAAAATTTAATGATCCATTGATTTATTTGAATATGCTCTTCATAGCTTAAATTTAGCCAAGCCATGAACAAGGTTACAATGACTAAAGTCCAACTTAAAATTTTTAATAAAGATATGGTTATAATTTGACTAAAAAAAAATGAATGTATAATAAAAAAAATACTCATAATAATTGTAAGTAACAATACGCGATCAATTTTATGATTAGCAAATCTAATTAACATTGATAAAAAACAGCATAAAAAAATAAAATATTGAAAAATGTTAGAGTAATTAGTTCCAGAAGATAAAGTGGGATTAATCAAATTAAAAAACCAAAGCAGCATAAGTGCTTGAATTACTTGCTTTTTTCCTAAGAGAGAATAAAGGGCAAGGGCGATATAACTTAGATCTGCAGTTATTGGGTGTGATATTCTTGCAAAAACTGCCAATACAAGAATAAAGTCTGTAAATTTTATAGTGTTAAAAAAAGCTAAATTTTGTGATTTATGCATAAGCTTTTTTTAATCTAAAAATTAAATTTGATATTCCTCCTCTTTTAAAATACCACCAAGCTCTTCTAATTCTGTAGAATAATCTTTTAGCTTTTCCCATTAATTGGTATTTATCTTTGATATTGTATTTAATTGCTATTTTTTGATGCTCGCCCAAAGCACGCTCAGGATTTCCCCCTGTCTTCTGTCCTAAATATCTTCTAAAACAACCTAAAGCATAAGGTATTCGATGAAAATGATTTTGACCTTCGTTAATTCCAAATTCAATTATCATTTGATAGTCCATTGTCTGAAGAAGAGAAACATCGAAACCCGAAAAATTATCATGTACTCCTGATCGCCAGAACATTGCTTGAGCATTTAAATGAAAACCTTCATATTTAAATTGGTTTAAGCTGAAATCAAAAGCATGGTTGTAGTCCAAAATATTATCGTTTTCATCTGTAGAAAGAAAATCTCCAAAAATAATCTTTTTGTTTTGATTTTCTCCAAAAGCTGAAACTACGTATTTAAAAGCATTAGGTAGATAAATATCATCTGAATTTAACCATCCATATATTTCACCTGTACAATATCTAAAACCCTTATTTAGTGCATCGCTCTGACCTAAGTCTGGCTCTGAAATCCAATGTGTTATATATCTTTCATAGCGCTTTATTATTTCAACAGAACCATCTTTTGAACCTCCATCAATAATAATAAATTCAATATTTGGATAGTTTTGATTCAATATTGACAAAATACTTCTTTCAATAAATTTTACTTGATTGTAACAAGGCATAACAATAGATATCTTCGGCAAGAATTTATTATCATTATTTATAATTTGATTTTGATTTAAATTAGTTAGAAAATTATTATCAAAAAAATTACAATTGATATTTTTAAAACTCATTTTTGAAATCGAAAATTTGAATGAGCAAGATTATAAAGATATTCACCGTAACTGCAATCTCTGCCTAATTCAAAAGATAATCTTATGAGATCTTTATCATCAATCCAATTATTTGCCCAGGCAATTTCTTCGAGACATGCTATCTTTAAACCTTGACGTTTTTCAATTGTGGAAACAAATAAGGAAGCCTCAAGTAAAGAATCTTGGGTGCCTGAATCAAACCACGTCATACCTCGTCCGAATATACTCAATTTTAATTTCTTCTTATTTAGGTAGTAGTCATTAATAGATGAAATTTCAAGCTCACCTCGAGCAGATGGTTTTATGGATTTCGCTATATCGACAATTTGATCATCATAAAAATATAATCCAGTAATAGCGTATCGAGATTTTGGATTATTAGGTTTTTCTTCGATTGAAATAACTTTTCTATTTTCATTAAATTCTACAACTCCATATCGCTCAGGATCACTAACAGGATAAGCAAAAATTCTAGCACCATTTTTTTCTTTGACGGCATTTTTAAGACAAGATGATAATTCATCTCCATAAAAAAAATTATCTCCTAAAATTAGGCAACAAGGACTTTTATTGATAAAAAATTCTCCAATAATAAAAGCTTGGGCTATTCCCTCAGGTTTTGGTTGAATTGCGTACTGTATTGAAATACCCCACTTTTTACCATTACCAAGTAATTTTTCAAAAAGATGAGTATCGTTAGGTGTTGATATGATTAATATATCTTTGATACCTGCGAGCATCAAAATACTCAAAGGGTAATATATCATTGGTTTATCATAAATTGGCAGTAATTGCTTTGACACAACATTGGTTACAGGATTTAAACGCGTGCCACTTCCACCAGCAAGAATTATTCCTTTCATTAGCTATCTCCTCTGGGAAAAATCAATCCCAAACGTTCACGTTGATAATTATTTTTTTGAATATCATAAGACCATCTTAGGTTATTTAGGTACCATTTTACGGTTTTATATAAGCCACTTTCAAATGAGTCTTTGGGAGTCCAGTTTAAATCATTATTTATCTTACTTGAGTCAATCGCATAACGCCTATCATGACCAGGACGATCATCCACATGTGTAATAAGTTCTGAGTATGATTTAACACCTTTAGGATGATCTGGTTTCATTTCATCAAGTATTTTGCATATTAATTTCACTACCTCTAAATTTGTTTTTTCACTATTTCCACCGATATTATATGTATGACCAATTTTTCCTTCATTGATTACATTGTATAATGCGTGAACATGATCTTCCACATATAGCCAATCTCTGGTTTGCTGACCATCGCCATATATTGGGAGCGGCTTACCCTCGATAGCGTTCAAAATGACCAGTGGAATAAGTTTTTCGGGAAATTGATAAGGTCCATAATTGTTTGAACAATTTGTAATTAATACAGGAAGGCAATAAGTATGACCCCAAGCGCGAACAAGATGATCAGAACCCGCTTTCGAAGCTGAGTATGGCGAACTAGGTCTATATGCACTATCTTCGTTAAATAAACCAGTGTCTGATAAACTTCCATATACTTCATCGGTCGAAATGTGGTGAAAACGAAACTTTTTCTGCTCAATAGAATTTAGAGATTTTTTCCAATATTCATAAGAACATTCTAACATAATATATGTTCCAAGAATATTTGTATGAACAAAATTGCCAGGACTATCAATTGAACGGTCAACATGAGACTCAGCTGCTAAATGCATTATAATATTAGGTTGATATTCAAATATAATATCTGAAACTTGAGATTTATTACAAATATCACCTTGAATAAAATTGTAACGATCATTTATCATTTCAAAAGGTATTGAATCAAGGTTACTTGCATAGGTTAATTTATCGAAATTTAATATGTGATGTTTAGTTTTCTCTAATAAAAATCTTATAACAGCTGAGCCAATAAAACCTGCACCACCTGTAATCATAAATTTCATACTTTTTTATCTATATGCTTTCTTTTTATCCATTCATTATAAATTCTTGATGGTTTTGCATTAAAAACATTATGAAATAATTTTGCTGCTTGATCATGTGTAAAAAAACCTCGCTCTACATTTGGCCAATACCGTAAATCCTCAAATCTTATGATCTTGGTAATAAGTACTGGGAGTTTTTTAATACCCAAAGCGGCAGCTGCCACTAGACGATGATTTCCCTCTCCGCCAGGCTTCCAAACGTAATCATTACCAATAGAAAAGATTTCTGCATTAATGTAGCCATAAACAGAACCTGACTTAAATCCATTTAATCTTATTTTTTCAACAAGATCTGAGTATTGTTTTGCATGAGATGGTAGAGAGTGATTTAAATCCTCTTTCATAATTTCATCAGGTTTAGTGGATTTAATTTTCATACCATTTTTTAATCTGTCTCTTTTTACTGCTGATGGGTAATATTTTAGTTTATCTTCAAAAGTAACCATATCCCAAGGATTTACTTGAGCCCACCAAGGATAATTTATTAAATTATTACAGTTATTTGGATCAATATCTAAAACATCTATTGCCTTATTAAAAATAGTAAGGGAATGATTTTCTTTCAAACTAGTTAAAATATTCAAATAAAGTTCTTCGCCCTTTAAATTTTTATTTAAAGCTTTTCTAATTGAAAATAATGGTGGATCAAGACTTTCGACTTGAAGATCAAAACATCTACTTGTTCGACCAGTTGACAAGTCAATATTCACAATTGCTTTTCGATGCTCAAACAGATATTGGGCAGCTATTGGATTAATATTTCTATCAGTAAAATTGAAAGGGCCATTGTTTTTAATATTGACAAGCTCAAAATTAAATTTTGATAAAAAATTATTTAAACTATTTTTGATAAAATTTTTTAACATATATACCAACAAGTATAATTAATTCATAATATCCTTAAAAAATTGAAAATATTTCATAAATAAAAACCTTTACAATTATAAAATTTAAAAAAAAATTTACTTACCATTTCATATAATAAGAGGGTATCAATAAACTAAAAATACGATAGATATTTTTTACCTTATAATATAATCTTTTAATTAAATTGACTTTAGTTACCTGTGGTTTCCATAAAAATTTTATAGACTCTAGTTGTTTAGTAGCTAATTTAAGATCTTTGCAGTATGGTAAGTATACATCCTTCTTCAAATTTATTGGTAATGAGTATGAGCCAATTTGTATAATATCTTTAGATACTATTCTTAAACCGTGAAAATGATAAAAAATTCCACCTCCATAAGGAAAGCGTGTTGCATTCCATGGCGCTAATGTAAATTCCTTTTTACTTAATACATGTACATTTAAAGAAAACTTTTTGGGAAAATAATCTAAATATTTCTGATCACCAAATTTTCCATCTTCTAATTTCGCATAACACCATTCTATGCAGCGGTCCTCCCACCATTTTCTGACAATTTCACTTTTAGTTCGATTAAATACAATAAACTGTACACAATATCGTCCAAATTTAGAAGATTGGTCATATTCTGGCGAAAAAGCATGTTCAGTAATTAATACTTCTTTACCAGATTTATCAAATTCTTCATATATTGCTTTGGGATCTTTGAGAAACCATAAATCTGAGTCAATATATGTGACTCTCTTTACATTTATATCAACCTCAAATACAAAACGAGGGGCAAATGGAGTTAAAGTCCAACAATATTCAGCAATTGTTCTTTTAGTCTTCACAGAAAGTAATTCTTTAGTTTCAAAATCTTTTAATTTGATAAGCCTTACATTTGGTAAATTTAATTTTTGTAAGGCATTTTGTACTTCTTCATCAACACATATAATCCATAAGGTATAATTAGTTAAATATCTTTCCATAGACATATGTAAAGCCAAACCCTGAGGTAAAAAAAGACTATTAAATAAAGTTACAAAATGTTCCATTAAGGAATCTTAAATGAATTCACTGCTTCTATAACAGCACCTATATCTTCTTCGCTCATTTGAGGATGACATGGAAGTGATAGACATTGCCTTGAATGTTCTTCACTTACTTGTAAGCCATGTGGATCACGATTAATTGATAAGCATGGTTCTTGGTGATGAAATGGCACTGGATAATGAATAAGAGATTGAATATTTTTTGCCTTAAGATGTTTCTGAAGTAAGTTACGCTTTGCACAGGTTACTACAAATAAATGGTAAACGTGAGATTCATAAGTCATTGGTCTTTTGAGTAAATTTACAATCGAATTAGATATCTCTTTATGATAAATCTTTGCAATTTCTTTTCTTCGTTCAGTAAATTTATTAAGCCATTTAAGTCTTTCCAATAAAATAGCTGCATGTATTTCATCTAAACGACTATTCATACCAACTTCTGTATGGCAATACTTTTCACTTTGGCCATAATTTCTTAACTTAGTTGCTTGTGAAGATATTGTCTTATCATTAGTAATTATAGCTCCTGCATCGCCAAGAGCACTTAAATTCTTTGTGGGATAGAAACTATACGCGCCTGCAATTCCAAAGCTTCCGGCATATTTATTATTGCTTTTAGATAAGTGTGCTTGAGCACAATCTTCAATTAGAAAAATTTTTTCTTTATCACAAAATCTTACCCAATTATTAATATTACTTAATTGACCATAAAGATGGACTAAAATTATTGCTTTGGTTTTCTTTGACATACATCTTTTTACACTGTCAATTGAAAGTAAAGCTGTTTCACTTTCAATGTCAGCTAAAACGGGTGTTGCGCCAGCTCTATATATAGCTAATACCGTAGCAAAAGCCGACATTGGTGTTGTAATTACTTCATCTCCAGGTCCAATTTTTAAGGAGCGAAGAGCAATCTCAATTGCATCCATTCCATTTCCAACACCAATCGCATATGGTACTCCACAAATTTTTGCCCATTCTCTCTCAAAATTCTGAAGTTCTTTTCCAAGTATAAACCATCCAGAGTTAATTACTCTTTTTGCAGCCAATAACATTAAGTGATTTAATTCTTTTGACTCAGCTTTAAAATCATTCATTAAAATCATTGATGCCTCAAATCTAAAAAACTATACATTACAATAATTTGAAAAGTGCATTTTATAGTACTCAATAGTTTTTTTCAGACCTTCATTCAAGGAAATTTTTGGTTCCCACTGTAGCTCAGAAGATATAAGTGAAAAATTACTATAGTAATCTCCGATATCGATAGCTTTTCGATCATTTGGAAAAGGAACTATGTTATAACTGCTATTTGGTACAAGATTAGACATTTTCTTCGCAACATTCTCCAAACTTAAAACCTCTTTGCTGCCAAGATTATAAACTTTACCGTTCGCTTTTTCATTTATGCCAACAATTAAAAAAGCATTAACGCAATCATCAATATAATTAAAATCACGCAACTGTTGCCCAGTACCATAAACTTCGATTGGTTTTTTTTCTAATAAATTACGGACCCAGATACCGAGAAAAGTTTGTCTGGCATCGATAACTCTCATTCCAGGGCCATATGTATTTGTAAGTCTTAAACAGCAAGAATTTATTCCATAAACATTATTGTAAAGTAAATGATAACATTCACCTGCAAACTTATTTATTCCATTAATATCTAAAGGTTGCACATGGTGGTTTTCATCTACAGGCAAATAATTAGGGGAACCGTAAAGTTGACGGGTACTTGCATAAACAATTTTGATATCTGGATTAATTTTTTTACAAATCTCTAATAATGAAAGTTGTGCAATAAGATTAACTTCCAGATCTTTTTTTGGATCCAACATAGAACCAATATGACTTGTTTGTGCTGCTAAATTAAATAATAAATCTTGGCTCTCAATAACATTTTTTAATTCATTATTTTCCCTTATATCAAAGATATTAATAGTGAGTTGGTCTTTAATATCTTCAATATTAAATTGATTTCCACCTGTTAGTGGATCTAAATTATCAACTAAAGTAACTTTAGCTCCTAGTTTTAAAAGTTTACGTGCTAAATTTGATCCAATGAAGCCAAGGCCTCCAGTTATCAGTATTTTTTTGTTTTGATAATCTATCATGTCTTTATACAGCTTATAATCATACCCTCCCATGTAGCTAAAGGGCTAATTTTATCCAATGACTCAAATTCTATATCAATTTTATATCCATGAGTTTTAAATATCTTTGTGAAATTAGATTTATTAAAAAATCTAATTGGATAATTAGCTTGATAAATTGATTCAGGAGTAACTTGTATTTTTATCTGATCGTCATTGTTTTCATTCAAAAATGGAGTTCTATCTAATATTACATATTCAAAGTTTAATTTCATAATACTTTCTAGAACTTCATATGGATCCTCTAAATATTGTAAAACACTTGAGAACAAAGCAACATTTGGTTTTTCTGCAATCATGCATTCATCAATTGTATTATAGAATTTGATTTTTTCATTTTGAATAAACTCTTTACCTTTTTCTACAAAGTTAGTTTGCTCAACAACAGACCATTTTACAGATGGTAATTTTTCAAGAAATTTTTGATTCTGAAAATAAGAACTGCCCAATGAACCCCCAAAGTCAAGAACACTCAATTCTCCTTTGTTACTTGCGGCCGATAACATAAGACCAGCAGTAACTGGCCATGAATATTGTATCTGGTCAAATATAGTAGAGTCACGTTCATAAACAGCCTCACCTCTTTGAACTTTTAAAGTTGAGTCTAAAACTTTATCAAGTATTATTTGACTGTCATAACCAAAAGAGTTTTTAGTTGCTTCATTCCAACTTGAATAAGATCCCTCTATGCGGATAGCTTTGCTTCTGCGTAATTTACGTAAAAAAGTAAGTAAAATAGGTGGGACAAGACCCTTTACTATATTCTTCAATGTAATTTGACCACTCTCATAGATTTAACTCAAATTACAAATTTCCCAAATGAAATGATAGTCGATTAGTTATTTTTAAAATTTCATCATCTTTAATAAATGCATGCATTGGTAAAGATAGAGAGTGCCTCGACAAAAAGTTACTCTTAGGAAATTTTTTTGATTTATTAATTTTAATAAAACGAGGTAGCTCTGGTAAAACATATCTATAGTGAACCATAGTTTTTATTTCATCTTCACTAAGTTTTGCTTCTATATAATTCCTATCTTCCTCATTATTAAAAACCAAAACATATTTATGAAGAGAATGATCCTTCATATTAGATTGATCCACAAGACTTCTTAATTTTGTTTTATAATTTGAAACAACTTTATTGTAATTAATAGAAATGTTTCTTCTTTTTTCATCCCAAATATTAAATTTTTCAATTTTTTTTAAAATCAACCATGCTGAACTTTCAGATAATTGAGAATTGAAACCTTTTTCTATACAGCCATTGCCATGATATCTTAAGCTTGTAATTTTTTTTTGTACATTTTCACTTTTTGTTATAATAGCTCCTCCGGAACCAATACCAGAAAAAATTTTATTAGGATCAAAACTTAGAACACTTGATATGCATAAATTGCTTTTTAATAATTTTTTTGAAAAAGTATGACGTTGTGCAGCATCTTCAATAAATTTAATATTAAACCTTTTACAAATGCTTAATACTTTTTCTTCATTTACAGTATTTCCAAATAATTGAACAATAATTAATCCTTCAATATTTTCAGCGATATTTTCCAGACTATCTAAATCTATTAATCCATAGTCATCAACATCAATAAATACTGGCTTAAAGCCTGCTCTAAGAATACACGATGCACTCGCGTGAAAAGAGTATGCCGTCACCCCAATACGGCTTCCAGGTTTTAATTCGCTAGATAATAGAGAGAAAAAAAGTCCATCTGTCGCCGATCCTACGACTCTTGATAATGCTTCTGAAGATTGTCCAAAATTTGTCAACTTTTTTTCAAGAGTTTCAGTAATTTCTGAACGAAGTTGTTTATTGCTTGCTACAATAGTCAAAAATTCATTCAATTCACTTTTTGTATCATTAAGTATAAATTTATTTTCTTGGCCACAGCCAGAGAATTCAATCATTAATTTGATCTCCTGGTTTAAGAAAAAAATTTGCTGGTTTTTCTTTTTTTGAATTTTTCAAACGCAGAGTTTCAAGAACAATTGAGCCTGAATTGCATACAACTATAACACCACCTTCATAATTTCCAATGACTCGACCTGGCTGACCTGAAAAAATACCTTCAGATATTTTACAAGAAGAAATTATAAATATTTTGTTATTAAATTTAAAATAAACTTCAGGCATAGGGCTCGGAAGAGCAATATACATTTTGAAAATTTTACTTGCATTCATATTTAAAAAACTTATTTGACTATTTTCTGGTCTTCTTTGATGAAAATATGATGAAAGTCTTTGATCTTGAATAACGCGATTATTCCAATGTATATCGAAAGAGTTAACAAGTATTTCTGTTAGCCTTAAAAAGGATTTATTAACTCTATTAACCAGTTTTATATAATCATAGTTTTGGATATAAAAATGTTCTTGAATTAAAATTGGTCCAGCATCTGTGGATTTAACTAATTCATGAATCGAAACACCAAATTCTTTTTCGTCATTTATAATTGCCCAATTCATTGGTGAGCCTCCTCTATATTTTGGCAAGGGAGAAGCATGATAATTTACTAAGCGGGATGTAAGAAATATTTTTGGATCGATTAGTTTATTATGAGATATAAAAAAAACAATCGAGTTTTTATTATCATTTACCACTTTAATGAATGATCTCCATTCTTTAATGATTGGTATTTTTTTATCTTTTAATTTGTTTTTTATTTGGTTGATGTTTTCATTTTTTGAAATGAAAACGCCAGATAAATCCAAATTAGATTTTAATATAGTCGGTAAACAAATATCTAGTCTATTTCCTCCACCAACAATAAAAGCTTTATATATTTTATTCATTATTTAAATATTTTTTATATAATGGAATAGAGTTTTCTAAATCAATCTTTGATTCAAAACCTGTTACCTTTTTTATTTTTTCAGAACTTAAAGTTCCTCTTTTAGGTCTAAATTCTTCTTTGTTCTCAACTTCCTCTATAATGCATTCGGGGATTAAGCTAGAAATAATTTTTGCAAGTTCTAAAAGAGATCTTGCGCGTCCGCGTGTAACATTAAATATTTCACCATATAATTTTTTTTCATACATTCCTATAGCTATAAGAGATTGAGCTAAATCATCTACATAGGTAAAATCTAAAAATGTTTCAGCACCATTATAAACTTTCATAGGTCTTTTATTTAATGCATCTACTAATAAGCTACTCACTACCCGCTGATTGTCATCACCTGGTCCATAAACAGCTGAAGGTCTACAAATAACCGTATTCATTTCATATCTCTTTGCATATGCAGATACTAAGATTTCGCCTGCGTACTTTAAGCTTCCGTAAATTTCTTTTGGTGAGCATGGATCTGACTCATAAGCTAGGCCGTCTCTAACAAAATCACCATAAACCATTGATGAACTCACATATATAATTTTACTCTCTGAACCTGATACCCTTACACACTCTAGAATATTTTGAGTCCCTTTTACTATTGTATCAAATGCTAATGAGGGGAATTTTATTGCAACTGTCGCTAGAGGCATTGCAGCGAGATGAATAATCAAATCATATTTTTTTGAAGAAATTATCTCCATCATTAAACGATAGTTGCTAGTGTCTACTTCATAGTACTGATTAACTCCATATCTTATCTTTTCACGATAAATTTTATTTTTTTCCCTCTCTTGATCTGAAATTTTTGAAAATGAACTTAAATTATCAATGACATCTATAGATATATCTTGATTTGTTTGACTAAAAAAATTTTTAATTAAATGTGAGCCTACAAAACCAGATCCACCAGTAACTAATATATTAGTCATCTTATTATATTAAGAATATTCATATAACTATTCGTTAAACTAAATTATATTATTTTCATAGTACTTTTTTTGATATTATCAATTTTGTTAAAAAATCAAAATATTAAAAGTTTTCAATAAATATTAACCATGAAATAAAGAGTCTTAATTTAGAAGATTTTAATTTTAAAATTAATAATCTGATATTTATACCTTACCTTAACTTGTTATTATTTTTTTTATTTTATTAATTAGCCTATGTAAAATATTTGGATAATAAAAGTTTATTACTTTTTTATTATGTTTTTTTGAAAAATTATTCACTGGCATAAAGTTAATTCTTACTTGATTGAAATTTAAATTTTTATATTTAGATAAAATATCTTTTCCACTTTTAACATTTGTTGCATATTTATCATTGCCGTAGCAAGAAACCAGGTGTTCAGAAGGATAAAGCCATAAACCTTTATTACTTATCATAAAAGCAATCCATATGTATCCAAATAAGTTTCGATTTAGACTTTGGTCACTCAAATAGTGGAAATATGCATCTTTTCCAATCTTAGATTTATTTTTCCATAAAATTTCTCCTATTTTATTTATAGGAGTTTCTTTTATAAATATTAAAAATTTTTTTGCTATCCTAGGATATGTAGCAAAGCTCCACGACCCAAAGCGGTAAGATAAAAAAGTATCCAAATCAAATGAAATTTTTGTAATTCTTTTTGGTGTATAACCAGTAAATCCATAAATTTTATTTTCATTTCGATAAAATGAAAAAGCTAGTTTTGAGTAATCTAAAAAAAAAGATGTTGGAATAATATCATTTTCAAATATCAATAAATCAGAATTTTCTGATGCTCCAATCTCCATTGCCCTTAACCATGCACCTTTAATACCTTCATATTTATGGTTTATAGATATAATTTTACTGTGATAGTCCTTTAAATACTTATTGAGTCTCTCATTATTTATTTCAGTATCATTTGATAAAAGTAAATATATTTTTACTACACTTGAGTTTCTATTGGCAATGTCAATGATATCTAGAGTTTTTCTTAGATGTTTATGAACTAATATTAAGATTATCATAATAGTAATTTTTAAAAACTTTGAGCAGATATGTTAAGTTATTTTTTTAATATTAATTAATTTTTTAATAAAAATTTTAATATTTCTAAATATTAAATAATTTTCAGGAACTATATTAAATTTTTTGAGATACAACCTAATTATTTTACTAATATATTTGTATGTAAATTTTTTAGCAATTATCATATTTTTATTACTTATAATATCATTAATAATTTTTGCTAAATCTATAGCAATTTCATTATAAATTCCTATTTCATAATGTCTTATCGAGTCATTTAGATGCTCATTTGATTTTGCAAACTTTCTTATATCAACTAAGTGAAAATTATTGTTACTTGATATTACTTTATCTAAAACTTGGTTCATTAATCGATGACGATCAATTACTTTTAAATCAGACTCATAAAAAATATCATCTTGCACATCAATTTCTGCTCCATTTAAAAAAATTACTTGTGTATCTTTGTTAAGGAAATTTTTTAATTTATTTAAATTTTGATAAAATTCTTTTGGAGAGATTTTTCCTAAACAATTATAATTATTTCTAAAATATTTAAGAAAATTAGAATTTATTACATTAGAACTTTTGTTAAAATATGAAAGTATTTGATTTTGATAATTTATGTTATTCGATGCAAAATTAAATGGCCCTAATGAAATCCTTATGCCATTCAATTTATTTTCAAAAACATATTGGGTATAATCCATCAAAACACTAAAGATTATTACGTCATTATCTAAAAAAATATTTTTATTAAATGTATTTTTGTCAAAGAAAGGAATATTTTTACAAAGATTATCTATCTCATAGCTTGATAATGTATGGGAATTTATTATCAGATATGTATGATCATTTCTAATATCGAGTCCATCTTCCGATAAATAATTGGTATCTTCAATAATTTTTAATTTAGCCTTTGAGTGAATATGTCTTAATATACCTGTTAAATCGCAACCTCCTTTAAAATATATTTTTTTTTCAACATTCATTTCACTTTTTTTTTCTAAACTCAAAATGCTGTTATCGAATGTAATCCAATCAATATTTTTTTTTCTATATAAGTCGACAATAACATCCTTAGAAATATCTATTTTTGGTTTATTTAAATGTTGGAAAATAAAACTTTCTACTCCTATATTAATAACTCTACAAGAGAAAACAAATTGAAATAGTTTATTAGTAGAAAGACAAACAGAATAAAATCCTATAACTCCATAATCCCCATATTTATCTTTTAAAGAAACTAATCCTGAATTGAATTTTTTTTCATCAGTTAATTTTAAAAGAGACTCTTTACTAATTTTATTTTTAGTAAAATTTAATTGATTTGTCCTTTTTATCAATTCATGTGCACGGTCAATATCTTTTGATGAAGATTTTTCATTAAAATTAGCTATAAAAATTTTAATTTCAGACTGTCTTAAAAAATCAATATTAGAGTCATAGGACTTTTTATTTTCAATAATTACTTCCAGATGTTTATATTGATTAAATCGAGATAATTTTAGGTCTTTTTTGCCCAGTAATTCAGGATAATCTAATAAATTATTAATTTTAGATGCGGATAAAACTGATATTTCTGGATTGTAATATTGTGCTTCCATTAGATTATTATAATTATCATCAATAAACATTACGTTTGAAGGTCGAAAATTTAGTTTTTTTATTAGAGATCTAATTCTTTCTCCCTTAGGCTCATAAGAAATAGAAGGCAAAATGAAATGCTCCCAACATTTCTCATTTATAAGTTTTTCTTTAACTATTTCATAATTATTATTTGATACTATTGTATTGATGATACCTCTTTCATTAAGGGATTTTACAGCTTCCAAAGCTTTTTGATTAATTTCTACTTCACCTTCGGCAATGGTTCCATTCCAAAAAGTTTCATCTAGATCCCAAATAACTAATTTTATATTTTCTTTAATTTTCATTTAATTTTAACAGTACCTTACACAGGAATTAAAAAACCTATATGTCAAACTATTTTAACTAAATATTGTTTTCAATTGTATATCTTAGTAGCATTTTCAAAAAAATTGATTAATAGATTAAGTAAGTTTTTAAAGTCTTTTTCTTCGATTTGACTTAAAGGTTGAGAGTGAATTTTTTTTGAAGCGAGTTTGATTAATTGGTTATAATCTAAATTTGTACCTACTTCTGTGATTGTTTTTAGATATGCCGCACATTCAATTGTACTATCTTTAATCCATTTATTTGACTCTATTAATTTAAATAATTTTTCAAAATCATCATAGCTTCTGATCATTTTTATATTTGATAAAACATTATAACTTACATTTCCAAGAACTATTGCTGGAACATTTAACATTGATGCCTCAAAAGCACTTGTTCCTGCTATAGTTATAACTACAGAAGATTTTTCTATCCAAGATTTAGGGTCTTTATAAAAATTAGTTATAACTAATTTTACATTAGGTATCTTATTTACATTCTTGTAAAAGTCTAATTTACGCTCACCAATCATTGCCGGATGTTCTTTAACATAGAGTTTCCATCCTATTGGAAGTGATTTTGCAACTGCATGAATATTGCTCAATTCATTCACATACATTGGAGCCTTTACAAATGTTGTAGATTCTGGAATTACGTGAAGCGGCATATAAGCATATTTTTCATTTTCAGGAGACACAAATAAATTGTTTAAATTTGAATATAAGTAAAATTTTCGGAAAGAAAAATTATAATGCCACAATAATTTTTTAAAAGAATTTGAAGAAAGTGATGTATTAAAATGCATGAATTTTTTCTTATTAATAAATTCTGGTACCGCAGATTTCATAAATCTGTATGTTTTAATTAAAATATTCTTAAACATGTCAAATAAGTTGAAACTACGTGAATTAATCATTAAATCTTTATACATATCAGATACGATATTTGTTTTTCTTCTATAATCCTTTACCTCATTAATATATTTCTCCAACATGCTGACTTGATTTTTATTATTTTCATATGCATCAATAAAATATTCCTCTAATTGCAACCCTAAATTAAATGTAGGTATGATGAACATTTTATAACGAGGCTCTTCAATAGTGACATATGGTATACCTAAATAAAATGCTACTTCATTTATTATAGTTCTTTGTATTTCTTCAACATCAATATCGAATATAAAATCTGGCTTTACTGAACTTAGAACCTCTTCAGTTTTATTGTAATTTAAAGTCAACCAGTAACAATTTTCTTCATAAGTGCTATCTGGATAATAATTACGGTCGTGATATGGAGTAGAGGTCATCTGAGATGATAAAATTTGATTATTCAGGCCTTTAAAAAAAGTAAAATTTTCTTCTATTTCTTTCAAACGATCATGATTGAGTTGTATTTTTTTTCTCTGTTTATAGAACTCTAAGTTGAGATCTTTTACATCATGTATATTTTCATTCTTAATCTTTTCTTTGAAGTAAAAATATGTGTATTTATTAAATACATTTTTATGGGTAACGTCAGAACTATTTATAAAAAAATAGTGTACTTCATTATTATTTTTTTCTAACTTCTTACCTAAAAAATATAATGGAAAAGAAAATGTTTCCTTACATATTAAAAGTATTTTTTTATTTTTTATCATTATTATAATTTATTTATTGTAAGTTCATTTTGAGGTAATGAGAAATCCTCTAAAAAAAACAAAAGATATTATTTTTAAATAATTAATCATTTTTTTAAAAAGTGATGCAAAATATTTTATATAGTTTAAATATTTGTCACTAATATATTTTTCCTTCCAAATTATTTCTATACAGCGTTTAAGGGTCCTAACTATAAAGGAATTGATTAATTTTACTCCACTCATAATATATAAAATTAATGTGAAATTTCTTTCATTTAAAGATATAAAAAAATATCTTTGTAATATATATGTAAAAATAACTATCTAAAACAAATAAACAATGAAAACCAAAAGAGTTATTGCAAGATTAGATATAAAGAATGATGCTCTTGTTAAAGGGATTCATTTAGAAGGGTTTAGAGTTCTTGGTGATCCAGGAAGTTTTGCAAAAAAATATTATGAAGATGGAGTCGATGAAATTATTTATATGGATGTTGTTGCTAGCCTATATGAGAGAAATGGACTTATAGAATTAGTAAAAAAGACTGCTAAAGAAATTTTTATTCCTCTTACTGTAGGAGGTGGGATTAGATCTTTGAATGATGTGGAATTATTATTAGCAGCTGGTGCTGATAGGGTTTGCATTAATACTGCAGCCGTAAAAAGACCTGAGCTAATAAGCGAAGTTGTTAAAGTATACGGCTCGTCAACATTAGTAATTGCTGTTGAAGCAATAAAAGAAAATGAAGAATATATGGTTTTCACTGACAATGGCAGAGAACAGACAGGCCTAAGAGTTTCTGAATGGGTAAAAAAAGTTGAAGAACTAGGAGCAGGTGAGATACTACTAACATGTGTTGATCAAGAAGGTACTAGAAAAGGTTTCGATATTGAATTATTAAATTTGGTTAGAAGTTGTGTTGGTATTTCGATAATAGTTCATGGTGGAATAGGATCTTATCAGGAGGTATATAATATTTTTAATAATCTAAATATTGATGCGGTATGTTTAGCTTCTTTATTTCATTATGATACAGTTAACTCTTCAGAAAATTTAAATAAATCAGTTTTAGGAAACAAATCTTTTCTTCTCTCCAATAAAAAAAGATTTGGGATAGAGTCAATTTCAGTCAAAAGCTTAAAAGATAAATTAAAGTCTGATAATATAAGAGTTCGTTAATTGATGAAAACTATTTCAATAGTTAATTATGGACTAGGAAATATACATAGTATTAGGCATGCAATAAAACATTTAGGTTTTGAATCAAAGCTTGTTTCTTCATCAAGTGAAATCTCTGAGTCAAGTCACTTAATTTTACCTGGTGTTGGCGCATTCCCTTATGCAATGAAATTACTTAAGGAAAGTGGTTTAGATAAATCTATTTTAGAATATACGAAATCGGAAAAGCCTATTTTGGGCATTTGTCTTGGAATGCAATTATTATTTGAACAGAGTACTGAGCATGGTTCAACTCAAGGCTTAAATTTACTTCAAGGAAAAGTTGACTATTTCAAATATAGTAAAAAATACAATGTACCTCAAATTCAATGGAATGAGTTAGTTAAAAAAGATGATTGTTCTATTATGTTAGGTATTAAAAACAAAGAATATTTTTATTATGTTAACAGTTATTGCGTAGATATTGCTAGTTTACAAAAAAATTATAATATATGCATCAGTCAGTATGCTGACCAAGAGTTTATAGGACTAATAGAATACAAGAATATAATGGGTGTTCAATTCCATCCTGAAAAAAGTGGCGAAAGTGGACTAATGTTAATGAAAAATTTTATAGATAAGTAGATTATGAATATCGGCTATCGTTACTATCAGAAAAATTATAATTTACCTGAAGAAGTAAAATTTTGTACAAAATGTGTAAACTCAAATCAAAGACCAAGAATTACATTTGATAAATATGGAGTATGTTCTGCATGTAATTTTGCAATTTACAAAGATAATGAAATTGATTGGGACCTAAGAAAAAAAGAACTCAGAGAACTGTGCAATAAGTACAGAAAAAATGATGGAAATTTTGATTGCCTGGTTCCTTCCAGTGGAGGGAAGGATAGCGGTATTGTTGCGCACTTGCTTAAATATGAATTTAATATGAACCCTTTAACAATAACCTGGGCTCCCCATCTATATACAAACATTGGCTTCGAGAATCATCAGGCACATATACATCAAGGAAATCTAGCCAATATATTAGTTACCCCGCCAGGCGATATACATCGAAAATTAACTAAATTATCTTTTGACAATTTAGGTGACCCTTTTCTACCATTTATTTTTGGTCAAAATAATATGCCATTACAAATAGCATACAGATATAACATACCATTAATTTTTTATGGTGAAAACTCTGAGGTGGAATATGGCGGAAGTATGGCTGATGCTTATAAACCAACTAAAGATTGGAAATTTAAAGATAAAAACATTCATATGTCAGGTCTACCTCCAGAAAAGTTTTTAGATTATGACATCTCTGAAAAAGATATTTATCAATATCTTCCACCAAATGAAGAAAAACTTAAAAAACTTAATTTAGAAATTCATTTTTTTGGCTATTACCACAAGTGGAATCCACAAGAAAATTATTATTATTGTGTTGAAAACACTGGTTTCAAGGCAAACCCTATTCGAAGCGAGGGAACTTATTCGAAATATGCATCACTTGATGATAAGCTGGATGGATTTCATTATTATTTAATGTTCATCAAGTTTGGATTTGGTCGAGCAACTTCCGATGCTGCACATGAAGTCAGAGATAAAAATATTACTAGAGATGAAGCAGTAAAACTTGTGGGTCGCTTTGATGGAGAATTTCCCAGTAAACATTTCAGCACTTTCCTTGAATATTGTAATATTAATGAAAATTCTTTTTGGGATACTGTTGACTCTTGGAGACCAAAGCACATTTGGAAAAAAGTCGATGGTAATTGGCTATTAAGACATAAGGTAGATAAAACAGGTGTGGATGATTAGCATCTAGTATGTCTAAAATTTTTTAAATACTAAATCTTTTTACTTCATGTTCTTTTTCTGTGAAGTCAATTACACTTAATTCACTAACTTCCATGGTTATATTATAATCTAAGTCTTTTAAAGATCCTAACATTCTAGGGAGATCATCAAATGAGAAATTTTTATAAGCAAGGGTGCTCTTTGGAAACCAAATTTCCTCTTGTACAGTTTCAGTTAAGGTATCCCATCTGGAAAATGTTTCTCTCAATAAAAAATTTCGTATCTCTTTTAAAAAAATTGAGTTTGAGAAACGCATGAATATCAGTGGTTTGGGAGTAATCAAGATACCGAAGCCTAATATCTTACAATTTTTTTTATTTTTATAATCAAATTTTTCAATATTTCTAACGATAATATCTATTTGATCAGTTGTTCCAGATATCAAATTTATATGAGGATCAACTCCTTCGTTATATGATATTCTAGTTGATAAAGTGTTATACATTAACCTTTGACATTTTTTTGAAAAGATATGAGCATCATGATTTAGTGGAATTGATATACTATATTTTTTCATATAATAATTTTAAAAATAATATTCTAAAGCAAGATTATTTTCTATAAAGTCATTTTGTTAGTTAATCACCTAAGTCTTCTAATCTTACTGCTTGGCCTCTATTGACTTTCTTTAAAATCACTCTACCAATTATTTCACTAAAATATTTAGGTGCTAAACCACCACCAGGCCTTATTCTTCTTATGTCATCTTGGCATATGATGTGTCCTGCTGGTAAATCTTTTATAAAATATATTGAACGTCGAAATATTTTACTGTCTTCATCGATCCTCTGTTTGGTAAAACCACCTTTACCGAGGGATAGCCAGGCATCTTTTACATCTATACAGAGTTTTTTAAACTCATCAGGCTCGAGAGAAAATTCACTGTCTGGTCCTTTTTCTGAGCGATCTAGAGTAAAATGTTTTTCTATTATACAAGCACCTTGTGCTACAGCAGCCACTGATGCTGTTGTTCCAAGTGTATGATCTGACAAACCAGTAATTACATTGAAACGATTTGCAATGTTAGTTATCTGTTTAATATTTGCGTTTTCTATAGGAGTGGGATAACTACTGATACAGTGTAAAAGTATGATTTCTGAGCACCCTGAAGCTCTAGCAGTTATAACTGCATCATCAATTTCTTTTTCAGAAGCCATTCCTGTTGACATTATAATCGGCTTTCCCTTGCTGGCCACATAGGCTATTAAAGGAAGATCTACTATTTCAAATGATGCTATCTTGTAAGCTGGCGTATTTAATTTTTCAAGTAAATCTACTGCTGTCTCATCAAAAGGAGTTGAAAATATTGTAATTCCAATTTTTTTCGCATATTCGAATAATCTAGCTTGCCATTCGAATGGTGTTTCAGCCCATTTGTATAAGTCATACAATTTAAAACCACTCCATAGACCACCTTTGATAATAAAATCTGGGTAGTCGCAATCAATAGTCATGGTATCAGCATTGTAAGTTTGAATTTTTATAGCGTGTGCACCACATAGTTTTGCCTCTTCAATGGTCTTTAAAGCCCTATCCAAAGATCCATTATGGTTTGCTGAAAGTTCAGCAATTATGTAAGGAGAATGATTATTGTCAATAATATGATTATTTATTTTAAGTACCATAGGTTATATTAAAAAAAAAATTATTGTCATAATATAATCCTATACATAATTTAGTCATCATAAAAAAATTTATTTATCTGTATATATCTTAGATTGAGATTATCACACTTTTTGAAAAAAGGTAAAAAACTCGTTATTAAAACTTTTAGTTAACTTAAATTTATTTTTTTTAAAAATTTTAATAGAGGGATTATTGCTTTTTTTCACTTCAGCAAATAAAGTTAACTTTTCCTTCTTTTTAAATTTTTGTATGGATAAATTTAACAGCCTACTGCCAATATTTTTACCTCTGGCAATTTTACTTAGGGAATAGTTCACAAACCACTTTTTAAATTTTTTTTCAAATCGCACTTGACCTATTGGGACTCCCTCAATTGTTTCTAAAATAAAAATTTTACAAAATTCACCATTGTTCAGTCGACTATGAAACCAAGAGCTATGAACTTGAGAAGAAATTATATCTGGACTAAATGCATTAGCTCGAACAATTGGATCATTCGCCCATAATAATAATAATTGCTCATCTTCCTTTTTAGCCATACGAATTTTTAGTTTTGACTTATCATTTATCATTAAAATTGATGCAATTTTGAATACTCCTTTTCCATTGGTGATGGTTTTAGAATATCTAGTCCATTTTTTTAAATTTTCATCCAAAGCAGATTTAAATGAATTTAATATATTTTCTTCTTTCACATAGGTGTGGTGCCCAATCAATTTAATTAAATTGAGCCTGTCTAATTCTTTTGCAATTGGTTTTTGATTTTCAGCAATTGTTATTACTAATGATGGCAAACCAAGGCAAAGTCTTTCCCAGGTAGTAGATCCACATGCACCAATTGCAATGTCAGCCTTAATCATGAGAGGTGCCAAACTAGGAAGAGAATCATACATATTTACATTAGGTTTTTTATGTAAAAACTTTTGTATATTTAATTTATTTGGATTAAGTGAACTAATTACAACGTCGAATGTAATATCTTTTCTTTTTATTTTTAAAAGTGATTTAAGTGTTAACTTGGTAAGATTTTTTTTATCTACCCCACCAAAAAAAACTAGAACCCTCTTTATTTTATCTCTGTTTATTTGCTTACGAATATGGAGTTTTGAATATTCAGGCTGCAATAATGCGAATTTTGGACCTAAAAAAGTAGTACAATTTGGCAAAATACGTTTCAGATACCTTGTTTCTTGATTTGCTATTAAATTTTGATCAAGAAGTAAGTCACAGCTATGATCTCTATTAGCTAGATCATCTATAACCATAATTTTTTTAACATATGGTCTAATTTTATTTTCCCATTTTTTGTCAAGAGCATAGTGATCAACAACTAGCCAATCAATAATATCAGATCCTAATGCTTTAATTGTATTTTTTACATCTTCTTGCCAACTTGTTTCAATCCAATCAAAATAATAATTTTTTTTTGTCTTATCATTTTTGTTTTTAACTATTTTATTTTTCGATTTAGCAAAAGTAAAAACTTTGAAACCCTCGTTTTTTACCAATTTAATAAAGTTATCTTTTTGAGGGCCACATATGAATTTGCATTCAGCACCTTGCATCCTTAAAACTTTTGCAAGAGTTAAACATCTAATTAAATGTCCTGTGCCTATTTTTAATGAAGAGTCAACCCTAAAAAAAAAATTCATTCTTTTTTATTATTTCTAAGAAGTAAACATGCCTTAGCCATCAACAAATCACTTTCATCATCTATATCTAGAGCAGAAGTCCAATCGATAGGTTTATAGCGGTGTCCAGGCATGTAAAAACTCTTGTAGGATAAAAAATCATTTCTTTTAGCGAGCCATATGGCTCCAGTTGGACAATAAAGATCTGGTAAATCTTGTGATCGGAGATTATTTTTATCAGGAAAGAGTTTTGATGGTATACCACGCTCATTAAGTTTAAATGCCCAAAAAGGATTCATCCAACCAAAAGAAGTGCAGCTAAGTTGTGCAGATGCATTACTTTTATCAAATTCAGAAATAGAGTCATTTATATCTTGAGCCGTTCTCAATGGGCAGTTAGCCATAAGTTGTGCAATTATGTTAAACTCCAAGCCCCAATGAGTCTCAGCTTGAAGAAAAGCTGAATAGGTTGCCTCACTAGAAGTACTTAAATCGTCAAAAGCTTCAGTTCTTAAAAAAGGTACTTCTGCATTATAGTTTGAAGCAATGTTTGCAATTTTTTCATCATCAGTTGACACAAGAACTTTATCAAATTTTTTAGACTTTATTGCTGCTTCAATAGTCCAAGCAATCATTGGTTTTTCACCAAACTCAAGTATATTTTTTTGAGGTAAGCGCTTTGAGCCACTTCGGGCAAGTATAATAGCGATGCGACGCATCACCATAAAGTCCATCCACCATCAATCATAAGCACGTGGCCAGTAACACTATTAGTATTTTCTGAAAGCAGCATGTTAATTGGTCCAAAAATATCATTTTCATTCAACATTCTTCCTGAGGGACATAAATTAGAATACCGTTTTTTAAACTTATCATTATTCTGACTTTCTAATCCTCCAAAAGCCGCACAGTTCACACGAATTGATTTTTTAGCTAACCTTACAGAAAGTTCTTTAGTTAATTTTTCCAAGGCTGATTTAGTTACTCCATACTGAATCGATGAATCATTATTTGGATTATCATAAAGATTTAAATTGGGCACTACTGAACCATAAATTGAGCCAATATTTAATACATTTTTAAATGATTTTTTAAAAGCATCTGCTAAAGACATTGTAAATTGATAAGGTACAACAACTCCCAGTTTAAATTCATTAAGAAAATTTTCTGAGCTCGCCCTTCCTTCTTTATTAAGCTTGAGGTAATCAAGATTTCTTGCATTATTGATTAGAGAGTCTGGCTGCAATCCATAATTATTTATACTTTTGATGACTTTTGAAATTGAGTCATCCACCATTAGATCAGTTTGAACTAAATAAAGATTTTCATTATTTCTGTTTATATCAAATTTAAGATTTTCAAGTAAATTAATTGAACGTCCAACGGCAATAACGATATCACCATTGTCAATAAACTTTCCTACTAAAATTTTACCAAATTTTCCAGTCGCCCCTGTAATAATAATCGTTCTGCTCATTTTTTAAGACCTACCTAATTCAACTAATTTAATTACATTTAATATATCATTCGAGGATGTTCGCACATCCTTATTAATTATTCCTTGTACGAAGTCACTAAGAGCAAGTCTAAAAGCTCTAAAAGTATCTTGAAATAAAAAATCTACCCATCCATTAGTGCCAATTATTCTTATGCTTGTTGGGGCAACTGCGGCTCCACATGTTTGAATATATATTTCCTCACCATTTTTAAAGTTTATCATTAATAATACCCGGTCATTAGATCTCAAAACTTTATGATTAATAATTTGTCCTCGATCAGGTATAATTTTGAGAATAGGGTCGATTATGTGCACAGAATACTTATTCCAACTCTTAGGGATGTAACCATGAATCAATCTCACTTTGCCAATCATTTCTATTTGAGAACGAGTAAGTTTAAATTCTGGAGCATACTTCATAGCTGAGCAAGAAAATATTTGGCCTTCATATTGTTGTAAATTAAACATTTTTTTTGCGTCAGATACAGATAGTGCCATAGGCTTATCAATATATATTGGTAATCCTGCTTTTAAAAAAGGTCTTGCCATTTCTAAATGCTTTTCAGCATCATCCCTAGCTAACAATATACCATCCACATGTTCTATAAAATCATAGCAATTCTCTGATACATTTTTTATATAAGTAGCAGCCGCAACATGACGAGATAAATTAATATCCTGGGTCCATATATGAGTCACTTGTGCTTCACTTAATTGATCATCAGGGAATTTTTGTTTGCTTAAATAAATAGGTATCGAGGGGAAACCACAATTATTCATTATTTCTGGGTTATATCCATTAAAAATAGCTGACCAGGAATATGGATGACCATTTCCTTCAGAAGCTCCAATTATTCCTAAATTTAATTTTTTATTCATATAATTAGATCTTCCAATTGTTTGGATTTATTAAATTATCATCACTACTTGCAAGCTTATCTAACTTCATTATTTTTTCTGTTTTTATAACGGATATGCATTGCCTTAGTTGATTTGAGTCCTCTATTCCAACAATACAGTAATCAATAAGATCAAGATTGATAACAAAATTCAATGCGGCTTCAATATAGCTGATACCATTTTCATTACAAATTTTTCTCCATTCATTTAATTTTTTAACCCAAGGTTTAAAAAAAGGAGGAATTTTTTCAGGTGGCATTAATAAGAGACCTTGAAGAAAAATAGATCGAGCATGTATTTCAATATTTTTATTTTTAAAATCAAGTAAAGTGCCATCATGAATTGCTCTTTGATCAAAAACATTTAAAGGCAATTGAATTATGCAAGGATTTATTCTATCAATTACTATTTCAATATCTTCTGTATCATATATTGAAACTCCAATTTTTTTTACATAACCATCTGATTTAAGAATATTTAGAGCTTCAGCTAAATACTCTCCTCCACTAGACAAAATATCATTTTTATGATGCAACAATAATCCATAGCATGACTCACAGTTCATTTTGTTAAGAGAACTTTTGAAAGTTCTTACCAATTTATCTACATCAAACTTTGATATTATTTTCTTATCAATTTTTAGAGTTTTAGTTACCACAGAAAATGAATCTAAGTCATTTTGACCTAGTATAGTCTCTGCATCTCCATACAACGATGATGTATCAATTAAATTAATTCCCTTCTCGTAAGCTAGTGATAAAATTTTGGTTACTTCATTTGATCGTGTTTGACCTCGAGTGTTTGATACTCCATATGAACTCCCCCACTGTGCTGTTCCTAGACAAAGTTTTTTAACTTCCATTATCATTGATAGCTTCTAATATTAATTGAACTGTATTTTCACACTCTTCAATTTTTAGCTTAGGGAATACTGGCAAGCTTATAGCCTCTTTATGAAATTGCTCAGAATTTGGAAAGTCACCTTTTTTAAAGCCAAAGCTCTCATAATAAGGGTGACGATGAACTGGTATATAATGTAAATTTGCCATAATCCCATTATTAATAAGTTTTTTATAAATCTGTCTTTGATTTTTTTTTGTTCTGTTTTCCTTAATTAGAATTGGATATAAATGAAAACTAGACCGTGTATTTTTAATTTGTTTTTGAATTATAATTTCTGTTTTATCAAATTTTGAGCTATAAATTTCAGCAATTTCTTGTCGAGAGGATACGTATTCATCCAATCGATTCATTTGACTTAACCCTAGCGCAGCTTGAATATCGTTCATTCTATAATTAAAGCCCAATTTTATCTGCTGATAATTCCAAATTTCATTTTTTGATCGTAACTGCATTTTTGATTTATCTTTTGTTATTCCATGAGTACTTAAACATCGAATTTTATCTGCGAGCTCAACATTGTTTGTAAGAGCCATTCCACCCTCACCTGTAGTAATTATTTTTACTGGGTGAAAACTGAAAACTGTAATATCAGAGTGAACACATGAGCCTACTTTGGTTTTATCAAAAGAGGAACCAATTGCATGAGAGGCGTCTTCAACTATTTTAAAACCATATCGTAATGATAAATCATAAATTGATTGCATATCACATGGTTGCCCAGCATAATGAACAGGAACTAAAACTTTTGGCAATTTACCAAATTTTTCAGCTAATTTTAATTTGTTAGACAATGAATCTATACTCATATTGAATGTGTTTTCATCGATATCAACAAAATCAACTTTTGCGCCACAGTAAAGACCACAATTTGCACTGGCAACAAAGGTGTTTGGTGATGTCCAAAGCCAGTCCCCTGGTCCAAGATCTAGTGCTAGACAAGCTATATGCAAAGCGCTTGTAGCGCTATTCATGGCTATTGAATAAGATGCCCCACAATAATTAGAAACAGCTTTTTCAAATTTTGGCACTACTGGACCTTGAGTCAAAAGATCAGAACGAAGAACTTTTTCAACTTCTAAAATATCGTCTTCTGTAATTTCCTGACGACTATAAGGAATCATATATTAAATTTTGCCTATATAGTTTTTGTTTTTTTTAATCCAACTTTTTAGATTAACTTCATCCATCCATTGGGAGTTTTTATCACTAGTATAAAAAAAACCTTCTGATACTTTGACTCCATTTTTTATACGATTTACATCCATGTCCCATTCATATATTTGTGGTAATATTTTATAATAATCTGGATATTCATAAGTAGAATAAGAATCTTCGGCGCTAATCATTTGCTCATGCAGCTTTTCACCCGGACGAATTCCAATAATTTTGTGCTTAGCATTAGGGGCTATTACTCGGGCAATGTCTACAACTTTCATAGAAGGAATTTTCTTTACGTATATTTCTCCACCAACCATATCTTCAAATACATGCCAAACAAGGTTAACCCCTTGTTCTAAAGAAATCATAAAACGAGTCATTCTTTCATCAGTAATGGGAATAGTTCCTTGATCTTTTAAAGAAATGAAAAAAGGAATAATTGATCCTCGAGATCCCATTACATTTCCATATCTCACAACTGAAAATCGTGTTTCATGATGAGAGGCATAAGTTGAGTTACTTGAAACAAATAATTTGTCAGATGCTAATTTGCTTGCACCATACAAATTTATTGGACTACTGGCCTTATCAGTCGAAAGAGCAACAACACGCTTTACACCTTGATCTATACAAGCATCAATTACATTCATTGCTCCATTAACATTGGTTTTTATACATTCAAATGGATTATATTCGGCAGTGGTTACTATTTTAGATGCAGCTGCATGAACTACATAATCTACTCCATTCATTGCCCGATAAAGTCGACTTTTATCTCGAACATCACCAATGAAAAATCTAACCCTATGATCATCTTTAAATAACTTTTGCATGTGCCACTGTTTCATTTCATCTCGTGAAAGGATGGCTAATCTCTTTGGATTAAACTTTTTTAAAGTCATTGATACAAACGCGTGGCCAAATGAACCTGTGCCGCCTGTGATTAAAATAGAGGAATTATGTAGCATTTTTATTCATAGTTATTATCATTCATAAATATATCACTGATTTGAGATAGTTCTTCAAATTTTCCTTGTCCTAAAATTCTGCCTTTATCGAGAAGAATTAAAGAATCACATTTTTTAACTGTACTCAAGCGATGGGCAATTATGATTGTTGTGATACTATTTCCAATTTTATTTAATGAGTTCATTACTTTTTTTTCAGTTGAATTGTCAAGTGCGCTGGTTGCTTCATCCAAAATTAATAATTGTGGTTTATGATATAAGGCCCTTGCAATTCCAATTCTTTGGAGCTGACCACCTGATAATCTTACCCCTCGCTCACCTACAATTGTTTGATATTGCTCAGGTAGATCATTAATTACAAAGTCATGTAAGTTTGCAATTTTGGAAGCTTGTTTTATAGCATCGTAGTCAATTTCTGATGGTGAAATACCAAATGCAATATTTGCTGTGATTGTATCATCAATTAGAAAAATTGATTGAGGAACGTAGCCTATAGATTTTTGCCAAGCCCTCCTATTATGTTTATTAATTATCTTACCATCTACTTCAAGTGATCCTTCTTGAGCATCTAATAAACAAAGGATTATGTCAACTAGGGTGGTTTTACCACTTCCCGTTGCGCCAACTATGCCTAAAGTTGTATTAACTGGTACAGTAAAATTTACATCTTTCAATGCGGATTTTGATGAATTTGGATAACTATAATTTATTTTTTTTAAAACTATATCCTCTTTTATTTTCAAGGTAATTTTACTTTTCTCTGTATTAGAAGTTCTAAGGCCTTTTTCTTCATCGTACAAAGCGTCAAGTGATGGACTAACAAAACGAAGAGAGGCTAATGATCCATAAATTTGCTGGAGTGCAGGCATGAGCCTGTAGCCTGCAAATACATACAGTGCCAAAATTGGAAGAGTGCTATTAAAAGTTCCATTCTTATGTATTAAATATACCATCATCAAAAGCATCCCACCGAAAGCTATAGCCTCAAGAGCAAATCTTGGAATTTGACGTATGATATTTGATGCAGACATATAGCCAGCAACTTTTATTGCAGGTTCAGAAAATTTTTTGATATAAGGCTTTTCCAAACCACTAACCTTTATTTCTTTTACGGCTCCAAAAGACTCACTTATTGCCGTGAACCTAGACTCATTTGATTTAAGACGTTCTAGACCAATTTTTTTTAAATAGTTAAGACTAAAAATAAGAATGACACCATATGAGCTTCCTAAAACAAAGCCAACTGTCAAAGCTAATTTTGGATCAGTTAAAATAAGCAGGCTAAGCATCATGAAAGCGATAAAACTTTGTGCTATTAAGTTAATCATGGGATTTATACCTTGATTTATTATAATCCCTACCTCTGACAAGATTGTTTTACCCAATTTTGCACTATTACGACTTAAAAACCAACTATACGGCTGACTCAAATAAGTTTTCACCAATTTTTTTGCCAAATTGTATTCACACATTTGCACAAAATAGGATTGAAAATATAAAGTAAAAGCTTTGAAAGAAAGAGAAATGATTAACAAAACAAAAACGAGAATACCTAGCGCAAATAAGAAATCTTGATGAGAGTTTATGCCAAAGGCACTAAAGCTATGATAAATATATTTTAGGAAGTCATTTGTTTCTAGAAGATTGGGGTTAGACAAAACAGCAATGAACGGCATAATTGATGCAACACCAATTAAATCGAGTAAAGACATAATAAAAATCATAATAAGCAAAAATTTAGCTTTATTTCTCTCTTGGTGTGAAATTAAGTAATAAAGTTTTTTAAGTATCTTCATTAATTAAGTATATTGATAAATAGGATGCATCATACCTAGTTACTCAAAAAATTAATGCAATTTTTTTTCTTTCCATATCATTTAATTTTTCAACAAATAATCCTTTAAATAATTTTTTTGTCTCCATCCAAGTTTTTTTGTTTTTGATGTTTTGAGTAAACCATCAATACGATTACCTTTTTTTAAAGGTGTTAATTTATAAGGCATTTTCAAAATATTTGCTATTTGTATTATACTGTAACTTTGATCGGCCCCAATACCATAATCATCTCCTGAACCTTTTTTACCTACTAAAATTAAGCCATTAACTATATCATCAATATGAGTAAATCTTCTTTTTTGATTTCCAGGTTTTGTTACAGGTAAGAACTTTGAATTTTCTTTTTTTAATCTTAAAAATTTACCGATTACAGTTGCATATTTACCATCAGAAATTTCCTTTGGACCATAAACATTGTAAAAATAAGTAATAGCATATTTCAAATTGAGCCATTCAGCATATTTATTTAAAATATTTGTATTAATTTTTTTAGAAAAGGAATACGGGCTCTCTACCACATCTGATTTTTGCGAAAATTTAGTACTTGATCCAGCATAAATTAATTTAGACTGATGTTTTTTTGCAAGTTTTAAAACCTCATAAAATGGAGAAGTATTAAATTTTAAAACTAATTCAATATCATCGTAACTTTGCTCTACTTTTGAGTACTCACCTAGATGATAAATATAATCTAAAGAAATATTTTTATATATAGAAAATATATTTATAGTGTCAGATTTTTTATAATTTATTCCTTTGTGTTGATTAGAGCGTCTTCCAGTAAAATAATTATCTAATACATAAATTGTATTTCCATAATCATATAATTTTTTTGCTAAATGAGACCCGACAAAACCAGCCCCACCTGTTATTAAAATTTTTTTATTTGTAATTAATTTTTCATATTTCATATCATATGTTGTATCTTTTGTACCAATCAATAAATTTTCGTACACCTTTTTCTATTGATACACCTGGTTGAAAACCATAATCTTGTTTTATCATCTCAATATTTGCATAAGTTTCTACTACGTCACCTCTTAATAGTGGCTCTAATTTCAATATTGCTTTTTTTTTTAAATATTTTTCAAAAAGTTTAATAAATATAGATAGTTCAATAGGGCCGTTTCCTCCAATATTATAAATCTTAGATACAAGATCTGATTGAAGCTTCTTTTTATCTGTGACTATTAATTCTACAGCTTTAACAGCATCATCTATATAAGTAAAATCTCTTTTTAATTTTCCAAAATTATAAAGTTTAATAATTTTCTCATTTATGATTGCATCTGCAAAAATAAATGGTGACATGTCAGGTCTTCCGTAGGGGCCATACACTGTAAAAAATCTTAGTCCAGTCGTTTTTATTTTATGAATATTGCTATAGCTGTATGCAATTGCCTCATTAGATAGTTTAGATGCAGCATAAAGCGATAAAGGGCTAGCACATTTATCAGACTCGGTGAAAGGAAAACTCTCATTTGAACCATATACTGAACTTGAAGAGGCATAAATAAAATGTTGAATACCGTGCAATGTAGATAAATTTAATATATTAAAAAAACCTAAAATATTATTTTGCATATAAATTTCTGGGTTTAAAATAGAATTTTGAACACCTGGCTGAGCAGCAAAATGTACTACCTTGTCAAATTTAATTGATTTAAATAAATTGCCACAATTTTCATAATTATTAATATCAATTTGATAAAAATCAAATGAACTTAGTTTTCTTAGTATCGATAATCTTTTTTTTTTTAAATTAATATCGTAATAATCATTTAAATTATCAATACCAATAACTTGATTGCCTTTTTGAATTAAATTTTGACAGACGTGAAAACCAATAAAACCTGCCACACCAGAAATTAGTATTTTCATATATATAAGTTTATTTTTGAATTAAAATAATTATAAGATTTAAATATCAAGTTAAACTACTAAAATATAGTTAAAATTAAATATGAAAATATTAGTAACCGGAGGTCTGGGATACATAGGTTCACATATATCCTATCTTTTAGGAAAAAAAGCGATAATTATTGATAATAAATCAAACTCCTCGCTGAACTATAAAAAGAAATTACCTCATGCAAGAGTTTACATCAGTAGCATTAATTCTCGATCATTAAATAAAATATTTTCAGAAAATGATATTGCCGGGGTAATTCACTTGGCCTCTCTAAAGGCGGTAAATGAGTCAATTTTGAAACCTTTATCTTATTATAAACAAAATGTATGTTCTACAGTTCAATTATTAGAGTCTATGAATAAATTTAAAATAAATAAAATGATATTTTCTTCTTCTGCCACTGTTTACGGCAATGTCAATGCCTATCCTTTTAAAGAGGATATGACATTAAATTCAGTGAGTCCTTACGGGAGTTCAAAGATTTTTATAGAGCAACTCATAAATGATTACTCTTTAAGTGAGTCGAATTTTAGTGCTATAAGCTTGAGATATTTTAATCCTTTGGGTGCTGATAAAAAAGCAGGATTATCTGAACAACCTAAGGGAGTTCCACAAAATTTTCTACCTGTTTTGATTAACTCAATTAAAAAAAATAGAGTATTTAAAATATTTGGTGATGATTATAAAACTGTAGATGGAACCTGTATTCGAGATTATATTCATATAAATGATTTAGCATCAGCACACATATTAGCATATAAAAAATTAACTAAGTTGAGAGGCCATACGCCTATTAACCTAGGCCTAGGCAAAGGTATGAGTGTTTTACAAATAATAAAATTATTCGAAAAGGCCAATAATATCTCTGTAAAATATACGATTTCTAAACGTAGAGAAGGAGATATAGCAATAGCTTACTCCGATAATACTAAAGCTAAAAAAATTCTTGGCTGGAAACCTAAGTTTAATTATCACAAAATGGTTAAGGATGCTTGGGAGGCTTCATTTAATAAATGAGTCTAGTTGAAATTTTTGTAACTTTTTTATTTCAAGCAATTTTTATTTTAATAATAGTTAGCAAAAAAAATAAATTAAGTATTATTTCAAGTGATTATACAGCAATTCAAAAAATTCATGAGAATTATACCCCTCCATTTGGTGGATTAATTATCTTTATAACTTTTTATTCATATTTATTTTTTTTTTATAAAACAAACAATTATTTTACAAATCTAAGCATATTAATTCCGTCTATTATAATTATAACGGTAGGATCAATAGAAGATTTTTATAACAATATTAAACCAATTGTTAGATTCCTGGTTATTTTTATTTGTTCAATTTTTTACTGTGCTATTACTCCAGAACTTCCCTCAATTGAAGTTTGGAAAATTGGAGAAATTATTAACGATAATTCTTTTTTGGCTATTCTATTTTTTTCACTTTGTATGACCGCATTGAGCAATGGAATGAATATGATCGATGGAATGAATGGTTTATCTGGCCTGACCGCATTAAGTATAACAATAAGCCTGATTTCATTAAATTTTTTGTTTGACATAAATACTATTGATATAAAAATTTTAATTATTTTTGCAGGGACATTGATTGTATTTCTTATCTTTAATTTCCCGTTTGGTAAAATTTTTTTAGGTGATGCTGGAGCCTATTGGGTAGGCTGGCTCCTAGGTGCAGTTGTTATTAAAATATTTTCAAATTCTCAATTAAATTCATGGGCAGCTGTTCTAATGCTATTTTATCCTACGATGGAAGTTTGTTTTTCAACAATTAGGAAATTAGTCGATAAAAAAAATCCTTTATTACCCGATTTGAAACATTTGCATTTAAAAATATTTTTCATACTAAAAGGCCCAATAGAAAGAAATCATCAGTTCAATTCTTTCACAACTATTTGCTTAATGCCTTTTTGGATATGCCCTGTTTTAACAATTATATGGATACAATTTCAACCTGACTTGGCATTATATTTTCTAATTTTATTTATACTATTATATTTGCTTTATTATTATTTAGTACCTGAACAAAAGTAATAAATAAATCCAAAAGGCAAAAAATAGTAAACATTAAGCCAGTTATTGTAAAAGGACTGGTGTGGTATTAGTGGCCACAATAAAATAAACGCTAAAGAGAATAAAGCGACTAGATGGTCAGATAAATAATGTTTGTTGAGATTTCTAATAAACCAAAGATTGTAAAATTGTCTAAAGAGTTTTTGAGTCACGTATAAAAAGGCTAAAAACAATAATATAAAACCTACTATTCCCAATTCTCCAATAGTCTGAAAAAAATAATTATGAGGGTGGTTAGTACATCCTTTTATAAATTCTGAGGTGTCACAATAAATTCTAAAAGCCTGAGGACCTTGTCCAGTAATCGGATTATCTTTAAACATATTAAGAGTGATATTAAAATGCTCTTCATGTCCAGGTGTCCAAGGCATAAATGGAACTTTAGTGCTAGAAACTTGATCTACTGTTGATGAATATCTTTTTTTTGAGTCATCAGAAAACTGAATGACGAAATAGATTATCAATAATGATAAAACAAATGAAACAATTCTAAAAAATTTAAAATGATTACTTAAAAAAATTAGGAGTATAGTAAATTGAAAAATTTTTAAAAAACCAGCCCTATCATTGCTTACGAAAATTAAAATTTCACTTAAGACTAGTAAAAACATATATAAAATTACTTTTTTCGGCTCAATACCAAATACAAATACTGATAAAGCAAATGCAAGAGGCACAACATGGGATAAAAAATGCCCTAGTATCTCTTCATCATTAAAAATTCCTGTCACTCTTGACGAGGGTGATTGAAAACCTAAAAGATTAGTTCCTGTCAACCACATAATATACCCGTCAATGACTACAAAAATCAAAAGTAGTAAAAGATGAATGCAAAAAATCTTAATCAAGGTAGAATTCATATTTAGTAAGTAAGCTATACCCAAAACAAAAAATAAGTAACGAATAAAAAAAATGGGGCCGTTGTAATCAATTAATGACTGATAAGGATGGTCTGATAGTAAACCACTGATTATTATCCAACTATAGAAAAGTAGGAATAAGTAAACTGCAGCATTTTTATAATAGTGAAATAGTTTATAGATAAAACTGATGATTAAAAAATAAATAGCAATAATAGTTAAAAATAAATCAGGTAAAAAAGGACCTGTAACAAGAGTAAAAGGAAGAAGTATAAAAATAATCTTAATAAATCTTAAATGTAATGGGCTACCAGATCTAGCTAACTCTTTGATTATATAAAAGTAATTTTGCAAAAAAAAAAAATCTATGCATTATAGATTGTCATTTTTTTCGATATAAATCGAATGACTTGGGAAAGCAAAGTTTAGCTTTAATAATTCTACTTGATTTTTAATTTCCATCGCTAAATTTTCCTTAATTTCTAAAAAACTTTCCCAATCGTTAGTCGAAGTGAAACAGTAAACCAATATATCAATAGAACTATCATTAAATTTATCTAATCTAACAAAAGCTTTAAAATTTTCATTCACAGTAAAATCTTCACTATCATTTAAATATTTATAAATATGATCAGTTAAAGATTTTATTTGTGCTATACTAGAATTGTACTCAAGGCCTATGATCCAATTAATTCTCCTATTCGATCTATTTGTATAATTGAGAATAGGAGCCTCAGCAAAAATATAATTGGGTATAGTTATAGGAGTAGAGTCAAACTTTATAATCAAAGTTGAACGAAAACCTATATGTTCTACGGTACCTTCTGTATGACCTGGAACACTGATCACATCACCGATATGGAATCGTTTTTCTAACAAAATCATAATACCTGATATTAAATTTTTAAATAAATCTTGAGCTCCTAAAGCCACCGCAACACCAAAAAGACCCAGACCCGCAATAACTGGCCCTATTTTTATTCCCCATACCTCCAATACAGCAACAATGCCTAAAAAAATTATTAAATATTTCAAGGAACGAACAATCCAAAGAACTAATGCTTTGGTTAGAATCTTTTCTAATTTCAAGAAAATATTTGAAAAAGGAATTAGAGCCTGATGGATTAACCAAAAAACAAATATCGTAGCTAATGTGTTATTAATTTTTTGAAAATACAATCCTAATGTTGAGTCAATTTCAAAATATAAAGTTACAGAGAGAAAAGCTAGAACGATTGGTAGGAGCTTAAAAGGGGGTATTAATGCATCGTATAAACTATCGTCTACTTCTGTAGATGTTTTTTTTACAATCTTTTTTAATTTTGAGACAATAATTTTTGCAAAAATACTTCTTATCAAAAGAGCAAAAATTATTGAGACAAAGATTATCCCCAAGTCTAGTAAACTTATACCAAATACACCGTTGTCAAAAACAGTTCTAATTTGCATTAAGAAGTT
>MDSZ01068810.1_pt1 | contig 47266 bp, 44 predicted proteins | sample 811201 | NCBI WGS metagenome assembly MDSZ01 (sample SAMN05326647, study PRJNA326480) | marine metagenome | isolation source: seawater | place: Indian Ocean: North | collected 2010 | reverse complement strand
CTGCTGAAAGCATCTAAGCGGGAAACTCACCTCAAAACTAGTTCTTCCTATAGAGCCGTGGTAGACTACCACGTTGATAGGCTGGGTGTGGAAGTGCGGTAACGCATGTAGCTGACCAGTACTAATAGCTCAATTGGCTTGATTTATGCACTGAAAAAAATTTAACATTTACTTGATTTTAAAATTGCCAACATAAAATAAATTAAAATCTGGAATCTTAATTTGGAATGGATAATAAATTTCATTTACTATTTTAAAATGTTTTTTTAGCAATATTATTAAATTAAAAATAGAATTTATATGCTCAATAGCATTTATGTAATCGTACTCACTTGAAGAGATATCGTAAAGTTTTAAAGTTCTATTTTTTGATAAAAACCTGCCTAACCTCCAAAGCATTCCCAGATCTGTTGATAAGAAATGCTCAAAATGCTTTTCTTACCAAGATGTTTTTTTAAATCTACCAGAGTAACAACTGTTTTCTTCATGAAAAAAACTTTTTTCAAGAGACGCTACTTTTAAATCATTAATAACTTCTTTTTTTGAAAATCTTTTTGCATTAACTGGAGAGTACCAATCAAAGTTTGTGCTCAAAGAATAAGAATATCCAAGCTCATCATTCCAAAAACACTTCAAAAAGTTCCAATAAATGTATCTTTGAAGGTCCATTTTTCCACCAACAATACCTAGACTGGGTAAATTAGGAAAATTAGCTTCTACTTTTAAATCACTTAACATTTTTCCTAATTCCAAAACCTCTTTTGATAATTTCCATAGTTCATCGTTAGTTAACTTCGAAGTATTTTCTCTAAAATAGTCATCAAGAAGTTCTCTTGGTAACGCTTTCTTTCGATACCAGTAACAACAAACCTCTCCCTTATCACTTGTAATCCGAGATAGTTCTGAAAGTGTATGACGAGGATTATCTGTGTGCATTATTACTTGATCACATACGGTAAATCCAATAGAGCCCGAAGGTAGACGAGTATTTGCAATATTGCCTTTCGCAAAAATAAGGTTTGAAAACTTTTCTTTGTAATTTTGATAAGCTGTATATGATGCAGAAGAGAAGTCTATGCCTATAACTTTACTTTTTGGAGCCAATGATGCAAACCAAGCTGCTTTGTAACCTAATCCACAGCCTGCATCTAAAATAAATTCAAAACGCTGTAAGTGCTTGGACAGATGCTCTTCGTCTTTAAACCCATATAATTCTAAAAACCATTTCCTTTGAAATTTAAAACCTTTTTCTTGTTCAACGTTTCCTTCCCCAGAGTATATTTTCCATTTTTCTGAAAAGGCATTATTTGTTAAAGCTTGTGTGTCCTTAACTGTATGTTCATCCTCTATAATAAAAAAACCTTCTTCAATCTGATTCCATTTTTTAAAAATCATTTAATATTTTTTAAAACTTTTTTCGAATTGCTTCGATTGGTGACATTAATTTTCCTTTATAATTTACTTCATAAATCCTAATAGCGGAATTTTGTGCACATGCAATAGAAATATATTTCATCTTTCTTTCTATTATATTACCTGGAAGGCTAAAAATTCTTTTTTTAATTACTGAGTATTTTTTTATTTTAAGCTTCCTACCTTTTATTTTTAAAAATGCTCCAGGATAAGGCGATGATTGTGCTCTAATTAAACAATCAATTTTACCAGCAGTTTCTTGCCAATCTATTTCTCCATCATATTCATTTCTCTGTCTGAAATATGTTGCGTAAATATTATTTTGAATTTTAGGTGATATTTTTCCTTTAATAAGTTTCTTAAACAAAGAAGGTATTTTTTTAACCCACATTTTTTGGATTTTAGTGGTTGCAAGACCTATTTTCATACTTTTGCTATTTTTAATTTTAACTTGACTAATTATAGGGCCATCATCTATTCCACTTCCAAGCTGAAATAAAGAGGAACCTAGCATTTTTTCATTATTAATAATCTGCCATACCAGTGGAGACCCGCCTCGATATTTAGGAAGTAAACTATTATGTATCCCCCAAACTCCAAATTTAAATTTTCTTATTATATTTGTATGTAAAATATTATAAAACCCACAAACAAACATAAATTCTGGCTTCTGATCGTTGATATAATTTTTAAGTTCCTGGCTATTATTAATTATAAATAGTTCGATATTCTCTTTTTTCGTATAAGTCTTAAATTCTCTAAAATTAGATCTCATATCTTTAAAATCATTAGGGCAAATTATTGTCCATTTAACTTTATAATCAGATTTTTTTAATGCTTTAAAACATTCTATCCCAAATTTTTTACTTCCTAAAAAAAAAGCTCTTTTTAACATCAGTAGTATTTTTTAATTTTTATACTTCATTTAACTTTACTATCTTACTTAATAAATGAATTATTTTGATCACACTTTTTAATTTTTTTCATTAAATAAATTAATAGTGCATTTTTGAATGATTTATAATATTTATACATCTTTGTTGTAAATTTAAATAATTTAAATATTAAATCTTAAAATGAGTAAAATTTTAATTATTGGAGATATAATGTTAGATAACTACGTGTTTGGAAAAGTAAATTTAATTTCTCCTGAGGCCCCGGTCCCAATTTTAAATTTTTTAAAAAATAGTGCTAAACTTGGTGGTGCAGCAAATGTTGCCCTTAATTGTAAAAAGTTAGGTATGGATGTTACTATTTGTGGTGGGATAGGTAGTGATGAAAACGGAAAAAAATTAACTAAATTAATAAAATCTCATAAAATCAAAAAAATAATTGTAGAAGATAAAAATTATAAAACAATCACCAAAACAAGATTTCTACACAATTTTAGTCAATTATTAAGAGTAGATGAGGAGATTAAAAAATTCCAAAATAATAAGATAAAAATTATAAATAGATTAGCCAAAAAGTTTAATACTATTGTTATTTCTGATTATGGAAAAGGATTTTTAAATAGTCTAGGTAAAAATTTTATAAAAAATATTTCTAAAAAAAAAAAGATCTTTGTTGACCCTAAAGGTGACGATTATTCAAAATATACTGGATCATTTTTAGTAAAACCTAATCAAAAAGAGTTTTTTAAAGCTACGATAAAGTTTAAAGATAAACATGAGAGAACATTAGCACAAACTTTGTGCCAAAAATTTAATTTTAAAAATTTGCTAATTACTAAAGGCGATAAAGGTATGTTTTTGTACAAAAAAAATTCAAAAAAAATTTTTAAAGTTAAATCTAAAAATAATGAGGTTTATGACGTTACAGGGGCAGGCGATACTGTTTTAGCAAGTTTGGTTTATTTTAACTCTTTGGGATATAATTTAGAAGACTCAATTAGGATAGCTAGAGAGGCAGCAGAAGTTTCAATTACTAAAATTGGAAATTACCAAATTGATCGATTTGATCTATTTACGCAGAAAATTATTAAAATTAATCATACAAAAGGATTATCCGAAAGTTTAAAAAAAAAAAATAAAAAAATTGTTTTCACAAATGGGGTGTTTGATATTCTTCACGCTGGTCACGTTGATTATCTAAAGAAAGCCAAAGATTTGGGAGATGTTCTTTTAGTGGCCATTAACGACGATCAATCTGTAAAAAAAATCAAAGGACCTAATAGACCAATAAATACTATTGAGAACAGATTAAAAGTTCTTTCGTCTATAAGTTTTATTGATTATATAGTTGTTTTTAAAGATAGAACCCCTTTAAAATTAATTAAAAATATAAAACCAAACATAATTGTTAAAGGATCAGATTATAAATTAAGTGAAATTATAGGCGCAAAAGAGGTAATTAAAAATAAGGGTAAAGTTAAAACTATTCCAATAAAATATAATTTGAGTTCAACAAGCATATTTAAAAAATATGAAAAAATTTAAAAAAAAAATTGCAATTATTGGATTAGGTTATGTCGGCATTAATCTTGCAGTACAATTCGGAAAATATTTTGAAACTATTGGATATGACATAAATAAAAAACGAGTAAATGATTTGTCAAAAAAAAAAGATTTTACAAATGAAGTTACTAAGAATGATTTAAATAAGGCGACTAAACTGAAATTTACAAGCAAAATAGAGGAAATTTTAAGTTATAATTTTAAAATAATAGCAGTTCCAACTCCAGTAAATAAAAATAATTTACCAGATCTGTCATATTTAAAAACATCAACAGAGGACATATGTCCCTTTATAAAAAAAGGTGACATAATTATTTATGAATCAACCACCTTCCCTGGATGTACAAACAAAATTTGCGGTAATATAATATCAAAAAAAACCAAACTTAAATTAAACGAGAATTTTTATTTAGGCTATAGTCCAGAGAGGGTAAATCCTGCAGACAAAAAAAATAATATTTCAGCTGTTCCCAAAATTGTAAGCGCGTCAAACAGATCTTCAATGAAAAAAATTTCAGATATTTATGGTAAAATAATTAAAGCTGGTATTGTTCATGTAAAAAATATTGAAACAGCTGAAGCATCTAAATTAATTGAAAATATACAAAGAGATATAAATATTGCCTTAATGAATGAATTTTCAATTATTTGCAAAAAAATTAATATAGATGTTTATGAAGTGATTAGAGCGGCTTCAACAAAATGGAATTTTTTACCTTTCAACCCAGGTTTTGTTGGTGGTCATTGCATAAGTGTTGATCCATATTATATGAATTATATTTCATTAAAAAATTTTTATAAACCAAAAGTATTAATGGCAGGGAGAGAAATAAATGAGAAAATGTCATATTACGCTTCTAAGGACGTGATTAATAAAATAAAACAATCTAATCTATCAAAAACAAAAACAAAAATAGGAGTACTTGGTGTAACATTCAAAGAAAATTGTCCTGATACAAGAAATTCAAAAATATTTGATATTATAAAACAAATAAAATCTTTTTCTAATCTTGTTGTACATGACCCTGTCGCTAATACAAAAGAAACTTTTAAAAATTATGGCATTAAATTATCAAATTTTGAAAAACTAAAAAACTTAGATATAATTCTGGTTTGTGTAGGGCATGATTTTTATAGAAAATTAAGTTTATCAAAAATTGAAAAAATGTTTTCAAAACAAAATAAAAAAATTATTTTTGATTTTAAAAATATTTTCAAAGAAAAAAATTTTAATTCAAATTTTGATATTACAACACTATAGTTGGGTGAATAAAAAATTAAATATCGCTGTTATTGGTTGTGGATATTGGGGTAAAAATCTAATTAGAAATTTTAATAGATTAGGAGCTTTATATGCCGTAAGTGATAAATCTAAAAAATTGGGAAATTTTTACGCCAATCAATACAAAATAAAAAACCTTAATATTCAGGAGATAATAAAAGATAATAGTATTCAAGGCGTTGTAATAGCAACACCTCCTAAGAGTCATTTTCAATTATTAAAAAAATTACTACCTACAAATAAATTTCTTTTTGTAGAAAAGCCTATGCTGAGTAATTTGAGAGAAGTTAAAATTCTGAAAGTTAAATATAAAAAATTTTTAAACAAAATATTTGTAGGTCACCTGCTTCAGTACCATCCAATCATAAAAAAAATTAAAAAAATTATAAAAAATGATAAAATATTGAACATCTATTCAGAAAGAAAAAATTTTGGAAAAATCAGATCTCATGAAAACGTGATTTGGAGTTTTGCTCCTCACGATATTTCTATTGTCCTTAGTTTAATTGGAAAAAAAATAAAAAAAGTAAGTTATAGTAAAATATTTATTAAAAATAAAAATATTTGTGACAAAGCCGACATAAATTTGAATTTTGAAAATAATGTTAATGTAAAAATATGCCTGTCATGGCTTGAGCCTAAGAAATCTCACCAATTAATTATAACAACAAAAAATTATTTTCTAGTTTTCAACGATACCTTAGAGTGGCCAAATAAATTGATAAAATATAACTATAAAATTTCAAAATCACTCAAATTTTACAAAATAAAGTCAAAGAATCTAAAAGTAAAATATTTTGAGCCATTAAATTTAGAATGTAAAAGTTTTTTAGATATGATTTCAAAAAATAAAAAACCATTTACAAATTTTAATGAAGCTTCTAAAGTTATAGAGGTACTTGAAAAGACAAATGAAACTAATTAGACTTTTTATTTATTACTTTAATCTTATTTAAAAAATCTACAAAATTTATCATCAATATTGGGTACAAATAAAAAAAATATCTTTCTACAAGAAAACCATGTACACTTAAAACAAAGTAAAAAATAATAAACATATTAGTTTTACTTTTGAAATTGAACACAGACCAAATTAGCCCTAATAGAAATATCAAACCAAATAAAATCTTAAAATAGTAAATTATTTCATAATCTAAAGTTATTGTACGAATACCAATTGAATGCATTATTCTAAATGGAAATTCAAAAAGTTTTAATAAAATTATACTTATCCAATTCGAATCTGTATTAATTAAAAATGAAAATTGATTTTTAATTTCTGGCAAAAAATTTTGAGGTGGCTCTTGAAAATATAAATAAATGTATGGACCGTAATATAAAAGACTTAATATGATAGATAAGATCATTAAAAACGAATACTTGTAACTATTTTTTTTAAAACCAAATATAAAAATAAATAATGAAAATAAAGCAATTATTATTCCATTCGGTCTAAGAAATAAAAGAATAACACTTATAAAAAAAAGTCTAAAGGGATCTAATACTTGTTTTTTAGATATCTCATATAAATATAAGGAAATAAAGTAACTAAATAAAACTTCGCTTGAAAAGTATATTGTAAAAATCATTTGATAAGGAATAAGAATTATTAAAAAAAGTTTTAAATTTTTATATTTTTGGTTGTCTAAAATTTTTGAAATATTTTTTAATGTTAAAAATGTCAGTGAAAAACTTATAATAATTTTAATATATTTATTATCTATGAAATCTAGAAAACCTAAAACAGCTGGATATATAAATCCAGGATATATTTTATAATCATCTACAATATAATCGCTATCAGTCCAAAATTTAAATATATTTAAGAATACATTTTTTGGATCTTGCCAAAAAATATTATGAAAATTTTTATAAAATCCATAATCACAACAGACAGAATTAAATGAAATAGTTATTCCTTCTAAATTTAAAGGAAAAAAATAAATATATAAACCTATTAAAGAGTAAAATAGAACCCCAAAAAGAAAAATAATATTTTTTTTTAAATAATTCATATAAATAAATGTGTTTTAATTTTTTATGTTTTAGTATATGAGCCTTGAAAAGATTTAAAAATTATTAAGAACGGTTTTTATTACATAATTTTTTATTTTACTATGTATTTTAAATGAATAATAAAAAAAAGAATTATTTTTCTCACAAAACATCAATCATTGATAAAAGTGCTAAAATTGGAAAAGCCACTAAGATCTGGCACTTTTCGCACGTGATGAAATACTCTAAAATAGGTTCAAATTGTATTCTCGGGCAAAACACGCATATTGGACCAAATGTAAAAATTGGAAATAATTGTAAAATACAAAATAATGTAAGTATTTATGAAGGGGTGGTATTAAAAGATAAAGTATTTTGTGGACCATCATGCGTTTTCACGAATGTTTTAAATCCCAGGTCAGAATTAAATAGAAAAAAAGAATTTCAGAAAACAATTGTTGAAACTGGCGTTACAATAGGGGCTAATGCTACAATTATTTGTGGCATAACTTTAAATGAATATTGTTTTATAGGAGCTGGGTCAGTAGTTACAAAAAATGTTCCTGCATACGCACTTATGGTTGGTTCGCCAGCCAAAAGAGTTGGCTGGGTGGGCAAGGATGGTATTAAATTAAATAAAAAGTTAGAACGCTTAAAAAGTGAAAAAAAATATAAGTTAATTAAAAAAGAAAAAAATTAGATATATATATGAAATTTATTGACTTAAATAATCAGTATAAAAAAATTAAACTAAATTTATTAAAAAAATTAAAAATTAATTTAAAAAACACAGATTTTATAATTGGAAAAAATGTAAAATTACTTGAAAAAAAATTGCTCGAATTTTCAGGCTCAAAATATTGTATATCCTGTGCAAATGGAACAGATGCACTAACTTTAGCATTGATGTCAATAAATTTAAATCAAAATGAAATTGTTTTTGTGCCGTCATTTACTTATGTTTCAACAGCAGAAAGCGTGGCTCAAATTGGTGGGAAACCATTTTTTGTAGATGTTGATAAATTAAGCTATAATATCGATACTTACAGTTTAGAAAAATCTATCTTGGATGCAAAGAAAAAAAAATTTAAGATAAAAGCAATTATAGCAGTAGATTTATTTGGTTTACCGTGTGATAGAAAAAAACTGTCGTATATTGCAAAAAAATATAAGTTAACATTAATAATAGACTCAGCCCAAGGCTTTGGTCTTGAGTATGACGGAAAAAAGTTTGCTGAATACGGTGATATTGTAACAACTAGTTTTTTTCCTTCAAAACCTTTAGGTTGTTATGGAGATGGAGGTGCAATATTTACAAATAACAAAAAGATTGCCAAGAAACTTTACTCTCTTCGAGTTCATGGTTCAGGCAAAAATAAATATGATAATGTTTTAATTGGCATGAACTCAAGACTGGATACATTGCAAGCTACTATTTTGCTAGAAAAACTCAAAATTTTCTCAAAAGAATTATCAATTAAAAATAAAATATCTCAATATTATAATAGAAATATATCTGACAAATTTACCAAACCTTTGAATATTATAAATTCCAAATCAGGAATGGCTTTGTATACTTTGCAATCAAAAAAAAGGAATGAAATTGTTAAATTTTTGAATAAAAAAAAAATACCTACTGCAATTTATTATTCAAAACCTCTTCATCAACAAAAAGCCTATAGACATTATCCTTTAGCTGCCAATAAATGTAAAATTTCTGAAATATTGTCAAAAGAAGTTTTTAGTATACCATTGCACGCATACTTAAAAAAAAAAGACGTCAAAAGAGTCGTAAATACATTAAATATTTTTTCAAAATGAATTTAAGTCAGAAAAAATTTTTAATGATTGGCGGCGCAGGATTAATTGGCTCACATACTGTGGATTTATTAAGAAATGAAGATGTTAAAGAAATTATAATATTTGATAATTTTACCAGAGGATCAATAAAAAATTTATCTGAGTCTTTTAAAGACAAGAGGGTTAAAGTTTTTGATATTGGTGGAGATATCCTTCAAAATGATATTTTATCCAAAGCAATGGAGGGAGTTGATGGTGTTTTTCATTTTGCGGCTTTATGGTTGCTACATTGTCATGATTATCCAAGATCAGCATTTAGAGTAAATGTAGAGGGATTTTTTAATATTTTAGAAAATTGTGTAGACAAAAAAATTCAAAAGCTAGTTTGGTCTTCCTCAGCATCAGTCTATGGAGACTCAGTTACTGAACCGATGGATGAACAGCATCCTTTAAATAATAAAAATTTCTATGGAGCAACAAAAATAGCTGGAGAAGCTATGGCAAATTCTTATCATTATAGATATGGCTTAAGTCAAATTGGATTAAGATACATGAATGTATATGGTCCAAGACAAGATTATAAAGGAGCTTACATTGCAGTAATTATGAAAATGTTAGACGCAATTGATAATAACGAATCTCCAAAAATTTACGGAGATGGTTCTGAGTGTTTTGATTTTGTCAGTGTAAAGGATTGTGCTAGCGCAAATATTTGTGCAATGAAATCTGAAATTTCAAATGGATTCTATAATGTAGGAACAGGAGTTAAGACGTCATTAAAACAATTGGCAGAGAAACTTTGTGAACTTGCAGGATCTAAAAAACCCATTACCTATATTGAAAATAAAAATCATACAATTGTTAAAAATAGAATAGGGTGCACAAAAAAAAGCGAGAAAGAAATAAATTATAAGTTCACGATACCTTTAGAAGAAGGATTAAAAGAACTTATTGAATGGAGAAAGAGGGAAAAAACAATATGATACCAATTTCTAAAACAATAATTGAAAATAAAATTATAAAAGATGTATCAAAAATAATTAAAAGTGGATGGTTGGTCCAGGGACAAAAGGTAAAAGAGTTTGAAAAAACCTGGTCAAGTTTCACAAAGTCTAAATTTTCATCTGCAACAACTTCTTGTACTTCAGGATTAATATTATCGTTAAAAGCTCTTAATATAAAAAAAGGTGATGAAATAATTGTTCCATCCTTTACGTGGGTTTCCACAGCAAATGTCGTTGAGATTCTTGGAGCTAAGCCTATTTTTTGTGACATAGATTTGCAAAATTTTAATATTAATCTGGATATGATAACTAAGAAAATAACAAAAAAAACAAAAGCTATTATCATCGTCCATTTGTTTGGAGTACCAGTAAATATGAAAAAAATAAGTTATATTGCAAAGAGATTTAATCTTAAAATTATAGAGGATGCAGCATGTGGATTTGGTTCATACTTTAACGGAAAACACGTCGGAACTTTTGGAGATTTTGGAGTTTTTAGCTTTCACCCCAGAAAAGCAATAACTACAGGTGAGGGAGGCATGATTACAACTCAAAATAAAACTTTGAAAAGAAAAATCGATGTTTTAAAAGATCATGGCGCATTTGTCTCTGATTTTCAACGTCATAATAGTTCAAAACCATATTTCTTAGCAGATCATATTGATGCTGGTTATAATCAAAGAATGACTGATTTTCAAGCAGCGCTCGGACTTGGACAATTACTTAAAGGTAATAAAGTTATCAACGAAAGAAAAAAAATAGCCAAAATTTATGATAAATTACTTTCAAAAGTTGATTATTTAAGATTACCTTTAAATAATAAATTCTATAGTAATGGATACCAGAGCTACCCTTGCTTGATAAATGACTTAAGTTCTCAAAATTATAAAAATATTTCAAAATTAAATAAATTAAGAAATAATTTAATGCTTTTCTTGTTTAAGAATGGCATTTCAACTAGACCTGCAACGCATGCAATTCATATGCTTTCATATTATAAAAAAAAATATAAGTTCAAAAAAAATGATTTTTTTTATTCAAGAGTAGCAAATGATTGTTCGATCTCGCTACCTATTTATTATGGCATAAGTACTAAAGATGCTGAATTTGTTGCAAATAAAATCATAGATTTTTTTAAAATAAAATAAGACAACTAATTTAAAACATAGAAGTTCAAAATAATGTGTGGTATCAGTGGAATTGTAAAAACAAATTCAGCAAATGTATCAAAAAAAGAAATAATCTCTTTAAATAAATTGTTGAATCATCGGGGTCCAGATGGACATGGGATATTTTTAGATAGCAATGTAGCGCTTGGTCATAAAAGATTATCAATTTTAGATTTAAGCGACAATGGAGCACAACCCTTCATTGATCACACTGGTAGATACGTACTCACTTATAATGGTGAACTCTATAATTTCCAAAAATTTAAAAAAAAACTAATTGAAAAAGGCCATAAATTTAAATCTAGAACAGACTCAGAAGTTTTTTTATACTCAATAATTCATTTTGGAATTGAAGTTATTAATCAATTTAATGGAATGTTTGCATTTGGATTTTACGACAAAAAAAAGAAAATGCTAATATTAGGTAGGGATAGATGTGGGATAAAACCACTCTACTATAGTTTTCAAGGTAATAATTTCTTTTTTGCTTCAGAAGCAAAAGCAATAGCATTATTTAATAAGTTTAATAAACGATTAGATAATCGAGCTATTATTGAATATTTTACATTTCAGAATATTTTTACGGAAAACACTTTTTTTGAGGATATTAAACTTTTTCCTAGCGGAAATTTTAGCATCATTAATTTAAAATCTGAAGATTTTAGATTAAGTAAAAAATTAAACTTTTATGAATATTGGGACTTTTCGTTTAAGGAAAAAGAAAAATTTTCCTCCTTACAAGACGCCACGAATAGATTGGACAAAATAATTTTTGACTCAGTAAAAAGACAATCAATAAGTGATGTCGAGGTAGGGTCCTATTTAAGTGGTGGCACCGACAGTTCTTTAATATCTCTTAATTTGAGTAAAATTAAAAAAAATATAAAAACTTTTGCATGTGGTTTTGAGAATAGAAAGTTAATTGATCAGGAAAAAAACTTTGATGAAAGCTTACAAGCGAGAACGTTTGCTAAAAAAATAAGATCAAATCATTTTGAATTTCAAGTAAAGGATGGTGACTTAGAAAAATGTTTGGATAAATTGTCTTACTCTTTAGATGAGCCAAGATTAGGCCAATCATATCCAAATTTTTATATATCAAAATTTGCTAGTGAAAAAATAAAAGTGGTTTTGTCAGGAGCTGGAGCAGATGAACTATTTGCAGGATATCCATGGAGATATATAGTGCCTGATAAAAATATTTCTGAAAATCAATACTTAGAATTTTATTATTCAAGATGGCAAAGATTGGCAAGCAACTCTATTTTAAAAAAATTATTTTACAAGAAAGAATATGATGTTGAAAATACTCGTACGATTGAAATTATGGGTGAAATTTTAAATAAAAAAACCTTTGATAAAAACTATGAGGGGTATATTAATAAATCACTATATTTTGAAACAAAAACCTTTTTAAAATCGCTCTTATTGGTTGAGGATAAAATTTCAATGAATCATGGTTTGGAAACAAGATTACCATTTTTGGATAATGAAGTGATTGATTTTGCAATTAAATGTCCAATCAATTATAAATTATTAGACAAATCTTCAATAATTAATCTTGATGAAAATGTATTAGGTAAAAAAAATTTTTATCTAAGCTCCAATAATAAAAATAAATATATTCTTAGAAAAATTTTTTCACATTATGATATTGGTGAAATAGCAAAAAGAAAAAAACAGGGCTTTTCAGCACCTGATGGATCTTGGTTTAATAATAAAACCAAAGAGTATTTAATTAAAATTTTTTTTGAAAAAAAAAATTTACCAATTTATGAAATTATGGATAGAAAAATAATACGACAACTAATCAGTGAACATTTTGATGGAAAATCTAATAAGAGACTTTTAATTTGGTCTTTTTTAACTTTTAATTCATGGCTAAAAAGCTATATGTAATCTAATGAAAAAAATAAGTTCCTTAAAAAAAATTAATTTCAATGATGATGGATTTGTAGTTTATAATTCTTTTAACAATGAGGAGATAAAAAAAGTTAAAATTGAATTTTTTAATCGTTTAGTGATGCAAGCTAATAAACTGGGATTAAAAAATAGATACTTAGATTATTCAGATAAATTTGATGTTAAAAACTTGGACAAATTAATATCCTCTCTCCAAAAAAAAAATAAAATATCGATTGATTTTGCAGTTCAGGAGCTGAGAGAATGTCCTTCAATTTATAATTTAGTAAATCATAAGTTTCTTAGAACATGCTCAAATTTATTGAACTGTCCTTGTAGTTTACTAAAAATTCACTTTGATGGTATATTAGTTAATCTTCCTAAAAATAAACAAAGACTTTATAGATTTCATTCAGAGCAACACTATTACCCTTTTAGAAAAAATTTTATTAATCTATGGATGCCAATTTTTAGAGATAAAACGTCAAATAATGGAGCAATGATTATTAAATTAAAAGGACACAAAAGAACTTATGATTTTAATGAGTATTCAGGATATGAAAAAAGAGAAGGGTCATCTACTTCTGAAAAAGATTATTTTTATCAATTAGAAATTCCTGATAGTCAATTAAAAGGTCTAGAGACTTATTTGTGTGATTTAAAAGAATACGAATGCATGTATTTTAAAGGTAACTTACCTCATTCATCGGTTATGAATAAATCTAAAACCCCAAGCTATGCACTTATTGCTAGAGTCTATGATTATCGTGCAGATGTTACATTGAGCGACAAAACATCAATAAAATCATACCTTGGTTCTGACGGCGGTTACCCAGGTTTAAAAATTGATTAATTATTCTAATCAAACGTTTTGTAATAATTTATTGGCAACTTGTCCCCAAAAATTTTTAGAAGTTCTAAATTTTTTTTAAAAAAATAATTCTTTATTTCGTTTGATTTTTTTTTTTCAATTAAGTCTAGTTCTAAATATATAAATTTTTCAAAAATTTTATTAACTATAAACTTTAATGAAATATATATTTTTAATTTTTCTTTTATTGTTAAATTATTTGGATACCTGGAACTTCTAACTTCTTCATTATCTCTTAAGAATTCATCACCCCAATATTTTTCTTTTGGCAGACATGATAAACTTTCAAATCCAGCTGGTATTGATTTTTTTCCAAATAATGTGATTGGTCTATGAAATACGCTTTCTATTCCAATTTTTTTGAAAATTTGAAATATAAAAACCATAGATTTAATTGAAAATGAAGAATAGCCCCTGTTTGGTATTTCGTTATCACTTTTTATAACATTAAATTTTCCTACGCCCAGGAATTCTAAAATACTATCTAAGTAATCATTTTTATTTAATTTAAGGTTTTCATAAAAAATTATATTAACCTTTTCAATTGAGAATAGATTGTACAAATTTTTTATATATTTAACAAAATCTAGTTTTAAATAATCTACTTTAATAAATTGGTCTTTTTTTTTAAAATTTAAAAAATCTTCTAATGATTGATAGTGATGTAATTTAACACTTTCTTTATAACAAGAAATTATCCAATCGTATTGAAATCTTAAACATAGTAATATATTAGCATCTGAAAATGCAAGTTTAAGTCTCTTGTGATATTCAAAACTATCTTGATAAAAATTTAAAAGATTTCCTGACATGATTTCTCTAGATATTAAAATCTTTTTATGAGTATTATTTTTTTCTAAACGTACTTTTTCTTCTCTTATAAGGTGTAAAACTCTTTCCACATCCTCATCTTCAGCTTTAATTAGATCACATATTAATTGCACTAGTTTTTCAGGATTATAAAATATTTCCTTACTATCTAAATACTTAAAAAATTTATGCTGTAATAGTTTTGTACCAGTTTTATGTAATCCTATATGTAAATAATATTTTGTCATTTAACGTATTTATTTAATTGATTGCGCTCTGGAAAATTTATTAACACTCCCATATCTTTTTTTTGATAAACTACCATACTTCCAACAGCTACCGCTGATGCGCCACCCTCATACACTGCAACTTTAATATCTTCTAGTGAACCACAACCACCATGTGCAATTACCGGTATATTTATCTCAGAAGTTACTTTTTTAATTACTTCTATATCATAACCACTCCATGTACCTTCTCTTTCAGTTGAAGTTAATAAAATTTCTCCTACACCGGCGTTACTTAATGATCTAGCCCAATCTACAACATTTTTACCTGTTGATTGTAGATTATAATTTTTTAGAACTTCTGGTTTTCCAAATTTTTTTTTATAATCTATTGACCCGATAACTGCTTGTTTACCAAATTGCTCTGAGATAGATGATACAATTTTAATATCATTAATAGCAGCAGAATTAATACAAATTTTTTCGAAGCCAATATTGAAAATTTTATGAGCCTGTTCAATGGAAGTAATAGCCCCTCCATAAGATAAAGGCATAAAACATTCTGATGCGATATCTTTTAACAAACTATAATCAGGTTCTTTTTTTTCTATTGTAGCGTTAATATCTAGAAACATTAGTTCGTCTACTTCTAATTCATTAAAGATTCGGACCGTATTACATGGGTCTCCAATATAATTAAATTCTCTAAACTTTATAGTTTTTACTAGGCTACCATTTTTCAAAAGCAATGTTGGAATAACTCGTGTTTTCATAATAATTAAAGTTTTCCAAATTGTTCGAATATTTTCATTCCAAATTTATGACTTTTTTCCGGGTGAAACTGAAGACCATAAATATTATTTGCAAAAATACCAGAGTCAAATTTATGACCATAAAAAGTTTTTAGTAAAGAATTTTCATATTTTTCAGTTTGAACATAATAAGAATGCACAAAATAAAAGCGAGTATCATGTGTATTATCTTTAATCAAATTATTTGAATTTGAAATCTCTACCTGATTCCATCCCATATGAGGTACCTTTAAGTCATTACTTGGTTTGAATTTTTTTACACAAGCATCAATCCACCCCAGACCTTTTAATGATCCTTCCTCACTTTTTTTTGTTAATAGTTGCATACCTAGACAAATCCCAAGAACAGGAACCTTCTCATCAAGAGCTTTGTAATCTAGTATATCTCTTAAGCCAGTTTGATTAATGCGAAGCATCGCAGCATCAAATTTACCGACACCAGGTAAAATAATTTTTTTTGCTTTTTTAATTGACTCATGGTCAGCTTTAATCTCAGAAGGAACACCGATGTATTCAAACATATTTTTTATGGAACCTAAATTTCCTAATCCATAATCAACAATAGTGATCATATTTTTTTCTTATTCGAAAAACAGTATTTAAGATAAAAACTCATTGGAACAAGATTAGTCTTTGCTAAGATATAAAATAAAGGTTTTAGTTTTTCAAAACGTTTCTTATAGGTTGGATATTCTTCCCAGCTTTTAGCAGGCCTAGACATAACAGCGTTATATTCTTTCATGGTTAAGTTTAATCTTTTTATGAAATATTCAACTAAATTTTTTTCAATGTAAGGTGGCTCATTATACTTTTTCCACGCTTCTTTTCTGCTAATTACACCTTCTCTAGCAAGAGCTCCTAAAGTATTATTTCTAAAATCAGAATTAAATTTCCGAATTGAATAAATACTATGAAAAAAAGCTGTCATTCTATTTTCTAAATGGTGACCACCATAATATTTCCAATTAAAATTTTTTTCTAAAAAATCTCTTGCTTCCTCTTTATTATAATTTATGTACCAAAATGGTCTGATTTTTTTTATACGAGCTATCATCGTCCAAAACAAAAATCTATTAAAAGTCATAAGAGGATATGTTTTCATAGGATAATTTCCAAATTTTTTATGAATTGATTTAATATATTTTCCATCAAAATAGTTACGTCCAACAGGAGAAATACCCTCTGTAGTGTAAGAATGTCCTTCAAATATATATTTTACATTATATTTCCATGCAGCTCTATACATTACCTCTGCAAGTGCTAAATCTGTGGCTCCCTCCATCTCCGCTACATCCGCTAAAAAAAAAGATTTAAAAATATCATCAGACTCTTTATTATTTACAACGTGTGTATAAAGATCAATGTCTAAAGCTGATAAAACTTTTCTTATGTTTTGCGTTGCTATAGAACTATTCCAAGTATTATCATAATGAACTGCTAGAGGTTTTAGCCCCCATTTTTTTGCAAGATACAGCATATATGAAGAGTCGGTACCTCCACTTACGCCAATAATACAATCATATTTTTTGTGTTTGCTTGTTTTTTTAATTTTTTGGATAATTTTTTGCAGATTGTCATTACCTTTTTTTTTACCAGTTCCATATTCTTTCTTTAGTTTTTCAATTTGATGGCAATAATTACATATACCTTCTTTATCAAAAGAAATTGCTGAAACCCTCTCATCATAAATGCATCTTGAGCAAACTTTTAAGTTGGTTCGAAGTTCTTCTTCAAGATTATTACTCATATATTTATTTCTAATTTTAAAATTTTATTTTATTAACTGGTATTAAATTATAAAAAATATGATTTTTTTATTTTCAGTTTTTCAATAGTTTTTATTTATATTAATTGTTTTAATTAATTTAATATAGCACATTATTGAATGATTTTTAGTTTTCCATATAAATTTTTTTGGCAAGTCATTTGTTTTAAAGTACATTTATTAATTTTACGTTTATTAAATTTTATTTATTGTTGATCACATATATAACAAAGATTTTTCTGTCAATAATTCAAAACATAGTATCAAAGAAATTAGTATATACTTAGTCTAATTTAATACTATAAGTAAAATTGAATAATAAATAAATTTTAATTAATATTAGATGTAGAGAAACTATATCAAATGATTTTTGTATCAATTTTTTTGTATGTTATTATTTACAGAATTTTAATTATTACATTAAGTAAAACTTTAAAAAATTATTTTAGATTTCCATTAAATGATTCTGCAGTTTATTTTTATTTTGGTGATTTTTATCTTCAAAAAAAAAGTAAATATGATGAGAGAAATCTTTTGTCTAACAAGCCTTTAAGATTTCATTCTTTTTTTGTGTATTTTTTTTTTAAAGTTTTTCCAAGAAATTTCATTTTAAAAAAATCTTTTTTTCCAAATTTGATGTTATTTATACTTGGTATATTTTTATTTTTTAATTATTTATTTTATATTAACTTTAATATTCATAGCATAACTTATATAATCCTAATTTTAATCTTTTTGCCAGAAAATATATTTTTTAGGGAATGGAATATTAATTTCATATCATTTTCGCCTAGACTTTTGGTTATCTTAACTAATTCATTTTATTGGCTCTTATATTTAAATATAAATAAATCTGATTTTCATTTAATTTATATTATAGTTATTATTTTAGGTGTAATATCGCTTTTTCTGTCGAATTTTTCTAGACAGTCTTTTGTTATATCCAATATTTTATTTTCCATAATTGATTTAAGTTTTAATTTATATTTTATTATATCAATTTTTTTATTTTTTATAGTTTCACCAAAAAAAAATTTTAGCCTTTTTTATAACCAATTACTTATTTTTAAATGGCAATCAAAACGATTTTTTAGTAAAAAATTATTTAATTTTATAACAATAAAACAAAATATCCTAACACCAATAATTTTATTTTTATTATTGATAATAACTTTTGAAAATAAATCTTATTTTAATTTTTTTTTAGTTTTGACAATTATCTATATTTTTACATCTTTAAATTTTTTTTCTTCAATAGGTGAAAATTGGAGATATATAACAGTTAATTATTTTTTTATTGCACCAATAGTGTTGTATGATTTTATAACAAATAATAAAATTTTCGAGATTAATTTTTTTTTAATACTAATATTACATTTTTTTATTTTAATTTTATTGAATTATAATATTCGTAGTTTAGATAAAAATTCAAAATCTGTTCATGACTTAGTAAAATTAAATTCAGAGGTAAAACAAAAACTTAAAAATGCCAGATGGTATGGTGCACCTTTTGTTACACCAGTTTATATGATGAATATAAAATTAGGTGAAGGCATGTTGTTCTTCAACAAAGGTGAATATGACAGAGAAATTATTAATCCTGAAATTTTTCCTTATATTGAATTTAAAGATGAAATAATTAATAATTTTAATATTACGCATTCAATAATTCATAAAGATCATTTACAAAATGTAATAAAGAAAGCAAATTTTGATTTAAAAAAAGTTAAACTTTTGTGTGAAACTAAAAATTTCTTAATTTATGAAATAATTTGAGATAATGATTAATATTAAAAAGAAGATTCTAACTTTTTCATTTTTAACTATTCTCACAAGATTAAGCGGTTTTATAACATTTCCAATATTCTATAGATTGTTAAGCGAGCAAGAGATTTATTACCTTGAGTTTTATTATGTATTATATTTTTTATTTAACGTTATTTTTTCAATGCAATTGAATACTGGATATACAAGAGATTACTTTAACATAACAAACAAAAATACTTTAAAAGAAACAAATTATACAATTATTTTATTTTTTTTATTCATCTTATTTATTTTTTATATTTTATTTTTTTTTTCCAAAAATTTAAGTTTTTCTAAAGATCTTCAAATAGAAATAATTTTAATTTTACCAATATTATTTTTCTTTCAAAACTTGACAACTATATTTCAAACAAGTTTAAGATTTGAAAATGATGATAAAAGTTATTTTAAGCTTACTTTGATTTTTTTTGGCTTTTCAGTAGTTTTGGGAATTTTAATTGTTAAATTTTTTTATACTTCTGCATTTGGTGTTTTTTTGTCGCAAGTATTATCTTTCATGTTTACTTATATGTTTCTTATAAAAAAATTGTTTACCAAACTAAAATTTAATATTTTATTTGATGAGCTAACGAGTCTTATAAAATATAGTTATCCAACAATCATTACAATGCTAGGCTCTTTCATGAATCAACATTTCTCAAAAATTTTGGTTTCTGGAATTTTTATAAAAAAAGATTTTATTACATTTGTTGTTGCTCTTAAAATTGGAATTTTATATTTATCAGTAGAGCAAATTTTTAAAACTATTTGGCAACCTGAAATTACTAGAAATGTTACAGATAAAAATCGAGATTATTTTATAACAATTTCAAAAAATTATTGTGCTTTTTTTCTGATTTTTTTATTAATCCTTAATGTTATAAGTTATCACTTTGTTTATATTTACTCTTCGGAGACATATATTAACGCTGCTATTTTATGCCCACTAATAATTACAACATTTTATGTTGAAGGTCTAAAGAACGTATTTAGTATTGGAAATCAAATTAAAAGAAAAATTATATATAACTCATATTCTACAATATTTTCAGGCCTTCTAAGTTTAATGTTAATATTTTTTATTAAAGATAAATTTGATCTTTTGGGTATTGCGGTTATACTTTGTGTAACAACAGTAATTCAATCTTTCTTAATATTTGCCACATCGCAAAAAAATTTCAAGATTGATTTTGATGTTAGATATATAACCTATTTAATACTAATCATTTTACAACTAACTGCAATATTTACATACATACAAATTAAATTTTTAAGTTTTTCTATTATAATTAATAGTGTAATTTCTTGCATTGTTATTATTTTTTTTGTTTTATTAAGTGATAATTTTAAAAAAAGTTTTTATTTATTTGTTAATAATTTTATCTCTATAATTAAATTAATTAAAAAAAGTTAGTTTTTATGAAAAATTTAAAAAAACCATATTTAATTGCTGAAGTTGGACAAGCACACGAGGGAAGTATTAATCTAGCTCACAACTTTATAACCGAAGTAAAAAAAAGTGGGGCTAATGCAATTAAATTCCAATGCCATTTTGCTGATTATGAAAGCTCTAAACACGACAAGTTTAGAATTAAACCGCAATTTAATTGTTATTCCTCAAGATATGACTATTGGAAAAAAATGGAATTTAACCCAAATGAATGGTCAAGTTTATATAAACATTCAAAAAAAGTTGGTCTTGACTTTATTTGTAGTCCTTTTAGCGAATATTCAGTAGATATGCTACAAAAGACTGGTGTTGATATTTTCAAAATTGCATCAGGAGAAATTTTAAATGATTATTTGATTAATAAAATTAAGAATACAAAAAAGAAAATAATTTTTTCGACAGGTCTGACTAAAATATCTGAATTAAAAAAAACTTTGAATTTAGTGAGTAAAAAAAATATACTATCAGTTCTATACTGTGTTTCAAAATATCCTACACCAGCTAAAGAAATAAACTTGAATTCTATGATAATGATTAAAAATACTTTGAATGTTGAAACAGGTATTTCTGACCATTCTGGAACTATATTTCCTTCATTGGCAGCATATTTGAAAGGAGGAAATTTTTTTGAAATTCATGTAACATTTAATAAAAAAATGAAAAATTTCGATTCTACATCATCTGTTAATTTTTCTGAATTAAAACAACTTAGTGAAGGTCTCAATTTTTTAAGAATAATGAATACCTCTAAGACTAGTTTTTTAACCTTAAACCATCATCAATTAAAATATAGAAAATTATTTCTCAAAAATGCAGTACTTGTTAAATCAATTGCAAAAGGAAGCAAAATTCAAAAAAAAGATTTCACTTTTCTTAAGCCTAAAATTGGTATTGGATCAGATGACCTTAAAAAATATATTGGAAAAAAAACTAAAAAAGATTTATTAAAAAATCATTATTTACGCAAACAAGATTTATTTTAATACATGTCTTTTCTAAGAGCTTTGAAAATTTATCTTGCGAGATATCATTACTCAAGTGTGATTGAGAATTATGATTCAAAAGCTCCATTATTTAACCCAAATAATGAAAATGAATTAAATAATAATGGATATAGAAAATATCAAAATATTAATAATAAGTATATTTCATTTTTAAATGATTTTTTTTACATTAAAAAAAATTATTTTGTTGACAGCAAAATTATTGCAGAAATATTTAATAAAATTTTCAAAGAAATTATTGGTGATATCAAACTTTATTTAGGAAATGATGCAAGACTAGAATATATCAATGTTCAACATACATCCACAGATGATACAAGAACTGTCTCTAATTCATGGCATACAGATTCTGTTGGTCTAAGACTTAAATGTTATATATGTCTTGGTGCAGTGGGTGAGCAACCAACGATTATAAAAAAAAATCAATATAAAAAAATTTATAAACCCTCCTTTTCTGAAGAAATGAGATTCTCTGGACATCAAAATATTCAAAAAAAAAATAATCAAATTTTATTAAATCACAAAACCGGATCTATAATTATGTTTGATACAAATTATTTACATAGAGGAGCGTATGAAATAAAAAACTCAAAAAGAACAGTGATTGTTCTTGAATTTATGAATTATAAAAAATCTGAAGCATTATTAAAAAAATCATTAATTAGTGTTCCAGTTGGTAGACAAAATTCAAAATTTAAATTTGGAAAAAATTTTCTAAATAATTTTAATTACAGCAATTATATTCGAGAGTATTTAAAGGTTTAACAATTTATCTTTTAAAATCTTTTCGCAAGTAATCCAATCAATTTTATTATCGATATTAATTGAATTAATGTATGGCATTTCATGAAAAATAATTTTTTTTCCGTAAAGTATTTTTTTTAAAAGAATTTTTTTATTAAAAATATAGATAGCCCCATTTCTATGGTATACTGTGGGTAATTTTTGTCTATTTACATCAGCAAATCTAGGTAAAAAATTCTTTAAATAATCACCTTTTGAAACATACATTCTGGCAGGATGATTATCGTCTACTTTATATACACTAATCAATGTATCAGCATTGAGTTTAATTATTTTTTTTATAGATTTTTCTATATCTTGAGATCGCTTAAAAGGAGAGGTTGGTTGCAGGAGAACTAAATAATCAAAATTATATTTTAATTTACCAAGTTTTTTTAAAACATCATTAATAACTGATATCATTTTTGTATTATCACCTGAAATAACTTTAGAACGATTGTGAAGTATTAATTTTTTGTTTTTATTTCTTTTTAAAATTTTTAAATAATTATAATTATCTGTTGAAATAATTACTTTATCAATCAAAGTGCTTTTTAATGCTTTGGAGATTGTGTATTCTATAAGAGGCTTTCCATTTAATTTTTTAAAGTTTTTTCTTTTAACAGATTTAGATTCATATCTTGCTGGTATAAGTGCAATAATTTTTTTTTTCATTTTTTTTCAAATGATAAATTTTTCTGAATTGGTGGTTTAATTTTAAATAAGTATTTTGATATTAAATTACCTGCATTACCTTTTCCATAAATTTTCTCTGATTTAAACTTCCTTTGAAATTGAATTTTTATCTTTTTATAAATTTCATTAGAATCATTTTTAGACAAAATTACGTTTCTTCCTATTTCCCTACCTTTCTGTCTGGAACCTACAATTACTGCTGGTGTCCCAAAAAAAGATCCTTCTCTAATAAAACTACTGCTATTTCCCACAAGACAAGATGCTTTAGATAAAATCCAATTATAATGATCAATTTCAAAGTTTTTAAAAAATTCTATTTTATGATTTTTATTTTTTTCTCTGTATTTTCTAAGTTCTTTTGATATTAAATCTGAGCCTGCATCTATGTTTGGCCAAAGCCATACTGTTTGGACATTAAACTTATGAATTGCTTTAATAGTTTGGTTAATTTGACTAGTGGATAAATTAAACTCAGTTGTAACCGGATGTTGCACAACAAGTAAAAATTTTTTACTCCAATCAGTTTTGTTTCCAACACCTCGAGGAATATCATTTACTTTTATCTTTTTAATATTTTTAAGGTTATCAATAGCTGGACAACCAGTATTAAAAATAAACTTTCTGTTTTCACCTAATCTTATTAAATTTTTTTTTGATGCCTCTGTTGCAGGAAAATGAATATGTGCTAATTTTGTTATTGCATGTCTAACACTTTCATCAATTGATCCGGTAATTTCTCCTCCTTGTGTGTGTGCTAGTTGTATGTTCATATATGTTGCAGCAATAGCTGTAGCCATTGTTTCATATCTATCAGCAATTGTTAAAACAATGTCAGGCTTAAGATCCTCAAAACAACTTGATAACTCTATTACAGCAAGTCCTGTGGTTTTTGCCATCGTGATGGGATTTCCTCCCTCAACTACTATATAAGCTTTTTTATTTACCTTAAAACCATCTTTTGTGATTAATTTTGTTAAGTCCCCATACTTATCCAAAACACCAGATGCAGAGAGTATTATTTGTAATTCCAAACCACGATGTTTTTTTATATTATACAAAACACTCCTAATTCTACCATAATTAGCTCTACTCGCCACAACTACACATATTTTTTTCATATATTAAATTTTCTTTTATAATTCTCTAAAGTTTTCAAAATATATAGAGACTTTTTCTCAACAGTATGATTTTCGAAAATATGATCTCTCCAGTTTTTTGAAATTTTTTCAAGTTCATGATTTGGCTTTTCAAGATAATAATACAATTTTTTAATAAGATTTTCTATTTCAAATATTTTTTCCTCAAGTTCCAAATTTTTTAAATTTTTATATTTAATGCAATTTTTACCATCGTTTAATTCAAGATTTACAGTTTGTATGTCTGGTTCGCATATAATAGGGATACAATTAAAACATGATAAATTAACATGTCTAGTTGTAGTCCATGATCTTCCTGGAGGAGATAAAATAAATTTTGAGTCTGCCATTTCTTTTTCCAATTTCAAATTTGAAAATATCTCCTTTGAATAATGGGTGTCTAAATCTATAATTTTAATATTTGAACCAGAAATATTTTTAAATTTTTCTAAAAGAACTTTTCTATGTTTAGATGTTATTTCTTTGTCAACGATACCGCTAAAAAAAACTGTAGTATTTTTTTTAAACATTGGCTTTAAGTTAATATTAAAACTTTTCAACCTAATTGGATCTGGGGCAAGAGGAAATAACCATGGTTTTTTTATTGTTAAAGGAAGATCTTTTTTAAAATAAATATGAAAATCTTTGCCTGGTATCAAATTATTTGTTATTTCTTCGTCTGTTTTAATATTCTCAATATAGTCAATATCTGAGTGCTCTATAATACAAACAAGAATTCTTTTTTTAACGAACTCTTTTCTTAAGTTAACAAACTCTTTGTATTGAGCAGATAAATTACTAAAAATTACAATGTTAAAACTGTTAATATTTTTTTTTACGTAATTTAAACTTATATTTTTAACTTTTGGACAATTATGTCCAGTCGGATTTGTAGTGTAGTCTTTTACTCTTGATAAATATGAATAATGTAACTTTCCAAGAACAAATACTTCATTTTGATCAATTAAATTAAGGTCAGATAAATAATTGTACTCATAAGCTGGTCTTTTAAAAGTTAAGTAATGTCTCCATGTTGGATTAAAAATGTTTGGAAAAATAATTTTATTAGAAAAAATTTTATAAAAAGATACTTCGTTTTTAGGTATTATTAAAATACGCATTGTTGGTACTTATTTGTAAACTCAATAATTAATCTTTCATTAATTTTTTATATAATTCATAAGCAGAAATAGACTTTTTAGGCAAAACACTCATATAACCATCTCTTAAAAGATCTAAATTATTTTTGTATCCAATCATTTCTTCCTCCATGTCTATAGTCAGATCATGTTGATTTCTATCTTGATAAACAGATGCTGAACAGTAAGCAACAAAATTACCGTATTTCTTTTTTAAATCTTGTTGTATTGCATAAGATCCCCATATGTCATCCATCCTACCTATATGAGGTATTACCATGTAGTACGGCAAAACATCTTTGTGAATAAAAGTATTCTGACTATTAAAAGGGGAAATTTTATTACTACAGAATGAATTAAATTTTTTAAAAACAACTTCAGGTAATTGAGTAATTCTGCATATTGCGTCTATATCTGGATCACCATTCCAAAAATCTGCTTGAACTTTGCAATCTATTCTTTTTTTTTTTAGATTAGATATATTTCTTTTTGATACAAGTTGAATAGGAAATCCTCTGTGCCATAGATTTTTATGCTCTGTTGTATAAATTGGATCAAATACATCCAATGACGTATCATAAAAATCAATCTCAATATTTTTACCGACTATCAAGTCTTCTCCCCAATTTTCAAGAGGAATATTATCATCATCAACTGTGGCAACTATATCAGCGTTCATTTGCTTAGCTTTGATAAATCCAAAATTTCTTCTTCTAATTGATTTCCATCCAATTATATCACTAAGCTCTTTAGAAATATTTTCTTGATCCTCGGGCGTGAGATAAGTGATGTTACTCATTTTTTTATAAACATCGTGAGGAGTTTTTGTGTCTCCCACTACTATGAGGTGCCAATTACTCATATTAGAAAATTTTTCTGTAGCTTCTGTTGGATTGCTTATGGTTGTGGTGACAATAATTTTATTCATAATATGTAAATGAATTAGTTACACTATGAAATTTTAGTTTACAATACTTTTCTTCATTGCTATTCGAATATTTATATAAATAAGAAAAATATTTATTTAAAGTTAAATCAATGTGTAAAAAAAAATTATTTAATATTAGCCCTAAAAATTTTTCAAAAGAAGCAAAATTAATTTTAAAAAAAAATTTTAATTATAGTGAAATTAAAACAAAAAATGAGTTGTTAAAAAAAGTTGGAGATTGTGAAATATTATTTACTAGAATAGAGTATGACATTGACAAAAAAATTTTAAATAAAGCATCAAATTTAAGAATAATTGCGACAAATACGACTGGTCTTAATCATATTGATTTAAATTTAGCTAAAAATAAAAAAATAAAAGTCATTTCACTTAATGATTCACGACAGGAATTAATGAAAATCTCAGCATCTGCAGAATTCACTTGGGCAATATTACTTTGTTTAGTTAGACAAATATCAAATTCAGTTGAAAGTGTAAAAAAAGGTATTTGGGATAGAGAAAAATTTAAAGGAATACAATTAAAAAATAAAAATTTAGGAATAATTGGAATGGGAAGAAATGGATCACAAATTCGAAAATATGGAAAATCTTTTGGAATGAAAATTTATTCTTGGGATAAATATAAAAAAAAGAAAACAAATTGCTTATTAGATAAACTTTTAAAAAAGTCAGATTTTATTATTTTATGCATACCATCAAACAAAGAAAATATAAATTTTTTCAATAAAGAAAAATTAAATAAAGTCAAAGTAGGTGCAATTTTAGTTAATACATCAAGAGGAGAAATATTAGATGAGAGTGAACTTTTAAATCAATTAAAAAAAAAAAAACTAAATGGTGCTGCCCTTGATGTTTTGCAGATGAAAAAAAATAAGCCAAAAAATTTAAAAAAGTTTAACAATTATCAAATGAATAATTCTAACCTAATTATTACACCTCATATAGCAGGGGTAACAAAAGAATCATGGAGTAAAAGCGAAATTATAGTTGCTAAAAAATTGATAGGAATGCTTAATGAGGGAAAAGTTTAGAAATTTTATAAGACGAACAATTTTTGGAAAATACATATCTTTAATTTTAAACTATATCAGACTAAAAAAATTTCAACCAACTCTTGGTTTATTTTTTCCGAAAAAAAATCTTAAAAAGAAAGATATAAAAATACTTTTTGCCTCTAGCGTTGGTATGAATTCAGATTTTTACCTAGGCTCAATATTAACAAAAGGATTGCAAGATCAAGGTTATTTTGTGAAAACTTTATTATGTGATGGAAGTTTATTTGCTTGTTTTAATTGTAAATTTGATGATTTTGCAAATGATAGAAGCTCTAAATCATTAAATCAAAACGGTCCGTTATTGCTTTGTAAAATATGCTCTTCATGGGGTAATAAAATAATTGATAATGGAAAATTGAATTATCTAAAGTATTCTGATTATTTTAAATTAAAAAATTTCAATAAAATCTTTCTTAAAATAAATGCAATTAAATCAATTGAAAAATTAAAATTATTTAAATACCAAAATTTTTGTATAGGAGCACATAGCTATGCAGCAACTGTTAGGTTTTTTGCAAATCCCAACATTGAATTAGAAAAAAACTTTTTAAAAATTTTTCAAGCATATATCAAATCCTCAATAATCACACTTGAGGTAGTAAAAAATATTGAAAATAAATATAATTTTACACACGTTGTTCTTGATCATGGTATTTATGTGCCACAAGGAGTGATTGCTGAATATTTTAAAGAAAAAAACAAAAATATCACAACTTTTGCTGCTGAAACACGTAACAAAAGTTTTATATTTTCAAAAAATCAATCTTACCATTATGAGATGGTAAAAAAAATAAACTTAAAAAATATTATTCTCTCAAGAAATAAAAAAATAAAAACTTTAAATTTTTTAAGCCAAAAAAGATCTGGTAAAAACCATTGGATATTATTTCAGGAAAAAAGTAAAAAAACTAAAATTAATATAAGTGAAGACAAAATTAATATTGCAATATTTACAAATGTCTTGTGGGATGCAAAGATACATTTTAAGGAAAATGTATTTGACTCTTGTGAAGATTGGGTTTTAAAAACAATTGAAATAGTTAAGCAATATAATCTTAAAAATATAAATTTACATATCAGAGTTCATCCTGGAGAAAAAAAAGGATTTGTTAAATCTAGATATTTTCTAGCACCTTTAATAAATAATTATAATATTAAAAATAAAATTAACTTTGTTAAAGTTTATGATTCATCAGATGATATAAACAGTTATGAACTGGCAAAAAAATGCGATTATTCTATTTGTTATGCATCAAAAATTGCATTCGAACTTGCTGCAATAGGTATAAAAGTTATTACCACTGGTGATGCTTGGACTAGAAATAAGGAAATCACACACGATATTATTAGTAAAAAAGAATATATTAAAACATTAACAAATATTAATAACTCTAAATATAAGTATAAGTTAAAAAATTTAAATGCAATTAAATTTGCATTTTATTATATTTTTATTGCTGTAAAGGAAATTGATTTTTTAAATAAAAAGAAAGGTAACCCTCCTTTTTATATTAACCAAAATAAAATCTATGAGAACAAATCTCTAAAAAAAGTTATTAGCTTTCTTTTAGATTGATTAATTCTTAGAAATTATGATGATTTATGAATAAAATTAAAAAAAAGGCTGTCTTTTTAGACAGAGATGGGACTATTAATAAAAACTATCATTACATCTCTGAATTTAAAAAAATTAAATGGCTAAAAAAAGTTCCACAAGCAATTAAATTAGCAAACAGACATAAATATTTGGTAATTATAATTTCTAATCAATCAGGTGTATCAAGAGGTTATTTTAAGAAAAAAGATGTAAAATTACTCCATAATGAAATGAGCAATTATTTGTACAAAAATTATTTTGCAAAAATTGATAAATTTTATTTTTCAACTTATCATAAAAAATTTTCTAAACAAAAAAACTCATTTCTTAGAAAACCGAACCCTGGAATGGTTTTTAAAGCGGTAAAAGAATTTAACATTGACTTAAGTAAAAGTTTTTTTATTGGAGATAGTAAAGTGGATGAATTATGTGCCAAAAATGCCGGTTTATTATATATAAAAAAAAAATATAACTTACTCAAATGTATAAAAAAAGGTATCAAAAAAAAAATTAATTAATCTGACTAATTCTTTCATCTTTTTTTAATTTATTCACAAATAAATTTACACCCTCCTTAGTTAAATGTCCTCCATCATGACTTATGAGTTGATTATTAAAAAAAACAGGACATTTTGTGTATTTAGGACAATATAATTCAATTAAATTTATGTAATTATCCTCGATTTTGTTTAAATAGAGATTATTTAACTTTCTAATCTCATTTGGAATATTATAAGATATTTCAACATTTTCCTTTTTTTTTTTTAACAAATCTCGCTTATTTACCTCTAAAAAATTTTTAGAGCCAACTACATATATTTCCGCGCTAGTAATATCATTTAAATTTTTCAATGAGTTAAAAATATAGGGTTTATGTATATTTTTCCAATAACTAGACAAGTAAATTACATCACTCATTTTAATAAGGTTAATTAAATTTTTGTTATAGTATTGATTTTTTGGTATACAATATTTTGGTTTTAATTTTTCAAAATCCTCATCTTTAGGAATATATAAATTTAAACATTCAACTGATATGTATTTAGTAGACAGATTTATTTGATTTATGTCATTTAATTCTAAAAAAATATTTGTGAAATCTTGAGCAAAACTATCTCCTATAATTAATATATTTTTTTTCCTATTTTTTAAAAAAGGTTTGTCTTTAAATTTATTGAAGTTTTTGATGACATACTGAGATGATAATTTTTTGTCTAAATTAATTAAATTTATATTTTCTTCATCATAATCTCTTATAAAACCATTTTTTGAAATAATTACAAAACTAATAATGAAAATTATAGTTATAAACATTATTATAGATGTTGAAAATGTTTTGGAGCCTATTTTTTTCGTATCTCTAAAAGGTTTTTCAATCAAAAAGTAAGTTATCGATGAAAACAAAAAGGTAAAACAAAATATTATTATAGATGAAAAAAGATTAATTTTTAAATTATGAATATATAAAATCGAAATAATTGGAAAATGCCATAGATAAAATCCATAACTAATTTTACCGATATAATTTAATATATTTATTCTAATAATATTTTCTTCTGAATTAAAACATAAAAATGATAAAGCAAGTGCACATATGATTATCCTAGAAAAAAATGGATCAATCACTTCCATTGGAAAAAAAAGTATCAAAATTATTATAATAAATACTATTTCACTCTGAAATTTTACTTTTTTTTGTTGCTCAAATCTAAAAGCTAAAAATCCAATAAGAATTTCCCAGATTCTAGAAAACGGAAAATAAAAAACCTCTTCAGGATAAGTATCATAAAAATTTATATATATAAAAAGGCTGATAATTAATAATGTAATGATAATTAAATCTAAGAATTTAATTATTATTTTTCTTAAAAATATAAGTAAAATTGGAAAAAAAATGTAAAATTGTTCTTCTATTGATAAACTCCAGAGGTGTAACAAGGGTTTTTCAAGAGCTACACTATCAAAATAATTTATTTCTCTCCAAAAAAAAAAATTAGATGTAAAAAAAATTCCAAATAAACTGCTTCTTGTTAGGCTTAAAATTTCATTTGGAAAAAGTAAAAAACTTGATGCAACCAAAACGATTAAAATGACAAATAATAATAAAGGTAATAGTCTTCGTATTCTACGAGAGTAAAAATTTACTATATTAAATTTTCCTTGTTTAATTTCATAAAAAATTATTTTAGAAATTAGATATCCACTAATAACAAAAAAAAGATCAACACCAAGAAATCCATTTACAAATAAATCTCGATTTATGTGGTAAAAAAAAACACTTATAATTGCTAATGCTCTAAGTTGATCTATATCTTGCCTATAAGTCATAATTTATAATAATATATATTTTTTAATTGTGAAAATTTATACTTTGAAAGAATTTTTTATATTTAAACATATATTTTTAACAACAAAATCGTTAGATACTTTTTAATCTAATTATAGTACATCATAAATAATAAAAAAATTTTTATAAATATAAAATTTAATATACATAATACAAAATTCATATTTGATATAAATTTATTTTAAGAATGAAAAATTTTTATTATGTAGCCAGATTTTACCCAGAGCAAATAAGTTTTTTTAAAAGACTAAATTTAAAAACAAACTTTTCAGTAAATAAAAAAATTAAAGGTATTCTTAACTCTTTGAAATGTAGAAAAAACAAAATTGGTGTCGTTTGTTCTATAATAGATAAACCTAAATTTAATACAAATGAAAAAATTTTTTATTTAAATAATATAAAGATTATTATTCCTAGTTACCATAAATCATTTTTAAGAGCTATTTGTTATATTAAAAATATAATAAGTACAAAAAATTCCATAAACAAAATCTACAGTAAAGATAAAAATTCTTACTTTATATGTTGGGATTATTTGCCAGACACTTTGATACCTTTGTTGCTATCTAAGGTCCCACTAAAAAGTGTAATAATGGACATTGAGGAACTCATACAAAAAGATCCAGAGGCAAGTACAATTTTTAAATTCTTTGAAAAAATTTTTATAAAATTTGTAAACTTTAAATTTTATTTTCTTGCATCGAAAAATCTGATTGTGAATAAAAAAGCAAATATTAACCAAGTTATAAATGGTTTCTTTTCAGAAAATGAGGAAGAGGAAAAGATTTTAATAAAAAAAATGAATAAAAAGAAAAAATCAAAAAAAAAAATTACAATTTTTTACTCAGCAAGATTAGATCAAAATAGAGGGTCAGATTTAATATTAGAAATTGATAATTTACTATTACGAGAAAAAAAATATGAATTTATAATATTTTGTTTTGGCGATCATAAAATATTTAAAAACCTCGAAGAAAAGATTAGAAATAAAAATACAAAGCTATATTATCAAAAAAATAGAAATTTTTATTTAAGAAAAATATTAAATACAGATATTTCTCTTAATCTTCTGAAAAATGATGTGTTTGGAAAAAATAGTTTTCCCTCTAAAATTATAGAATATTTAATGTTTTCAAAAACTATAATATCAACAGTAAAAATCCATGATGTGAAATACGATAATATTCTAGTTAGTGATTATAATTCACAATCAATTTTAAAAAAAATAAAACATATATCAAAAAATATAAATTTTTATGAAAAGGAGTATTTTAAAAGACGCGATAATTTTTTAAAAACTTATTCAATTAAAAATTATAGAAATATCTTAGAAAATAAATTCAGTGCCATTAAGTAGTACAAAATTAGATAAGGTATTTGCTATCATTCTTTCAATATCAAATATACTTACACCAACTAGTTTAGAATTTAAATTATTAGGCCTAGAAACTTCCATAGAGTTTGTGGTGCTAGTTCTCTGGATTTTTTATGACTTTTTAAAAAACAATTCCCCCTACTTTAAAATTTATAGCTATAGATATTATTTATTACTATCTCTATGTTTTTTTTTAATTATTTTTTCAATCGAAATTTTAATTAAAAATAATCAAAGGGCATTTTATGAAATAAATTTTTTGATTATTATGTACTCATTTTATCAATTTCAAAAAATAGGTGATTTTCAATTTTTAAAAAAAATTTCAATCTTAACTACTACGATATTATTGGTATTATTGATCACAGATGAGGGAACATTTAGTCAATCGTCAAATTGGGATTATAGATGGGTAGGAGATGAGTACGTAAAAAGAAAATCATTATATGGTTACGTATCAATCACATTGTCATTTATGATCACAGGAGCAATTATTTTTTTGATTGAAATGTATAAATTAAAACAAATTAATACATTATCATTAATTATATCACTACCTTTTTTATTTTATAGTCAGGTTTTAACTTTATCTCGATCTGGAACTGTATTTATTATTCTCTATATTTTATTTTCAGGATTATTGAAAAAAATTTTCTTAAATATTAATATATTTAGAATATCAATTTTAATTTCTATAATTTTATTAATAATTTTTTTCCAATTTCAAGACTTCTTTTCTCTATATATAGGTATATATGATGGCTTATTAAATAATGTTAGGTTATTAAATGCAATAAAATATTTAAGCATTTTTACTAATTCAAGTTTGTTTGAAATTTTTTTTGGTCTAAATTTTTTTACAATTATCACTGATAATACTTTAATTGCCATTGTAATTGGAAAAGGAATAATAGGATCATTAATCTATTATTTTATATTTTACTTTTATTATAAAGATATATCTAATAATAAAGTCACTCAACAAATCAGATTAATAAAACTTTTTACATTAATTATTTTGTTTGGATTTTTTGTTATGGATTTTTTTGGACAAAGAAAAATAGTTTTTCTATTTGCTCTATATGCAGCTACATTAATATCGTTTTATGGAAAAAAATATAATAGTTCTTGAAGATACTAGACGTATACCTTTTGGAGGTGGTCAAAAAATAACTAAGAAATTTATTGAAGCACTTTCTGTTCAGCAAAAATATAAATTTTTTTTGTTCGATGATAATAAAAATATATTTCTTAAAAAAAAATTAAAAAATTTTTGTAAAGAGTTTAATAGTTATGATACAGATTTAAAAAAATTTAATATTACAAAAACTATTTTTCAATTATTTTTTAATTTAAACAAGTTACACCAGATAATTAAAAGAAATCCTGGATGTTCTTTAATTTATGCACCGACAGGATTTGGTTTATTTTTTGGATTCTTATATAAATTTTTTTATAGGGATGTGAAATTAATTTTTCACGCTCATAAGCCTTTTCCTACAAAATTGTTTCAAATTTTTTTTTTCCGTCAATTGCTAAATAAAACAGATAAGATAATTGTGGTTTCAAAATTTTTAAAAAAAAATTTCGGAAGATTTAAAACCGAATTGGTGTATAATTCGATTGAAAATAAATCATCAAAAAATAGCATAAAATTTCACTTAAATAAAAAAAATTATCATGTAATGATGGTAGCGAATAATTTTTCCTATAAAAATTATAATCTTTTTTTATCAGTAATTAAAAAAATACAAAAAAAAAAATACATTTTCATATATTTGGACATGATACAAAAAAGTTAAAAAAAAAATTGTCTACTAGAGATCAAGCAGTTACTACTTTTCATGGCTATCGTGATAATCCACTAGATTTTTTTAGAGGTCATAAATCCATATTACTTATACCATCTAATAAACCCGAGACTTTTTCGTTAATTATACTTGAGGCCTTTAAAAATAAAATTTTAGTATTAGCATCAAAATCAGGTGCTCATACCGAACTAATTAAGAATAAATTTAATGGTTTTTTTATCAAAAAATTAAATGAGAAAGAAATAATAAAAAGTTTAAATTATATAATGAAAAAAAAAAATCGAAATGTACTTAAAAATGCATACAAGTTTTATAACAATAATTTTAAAAATACTAATTTTAACAATTCAATTAAAAAAATAATAAATGTTTTATTTAATTAAAAAATTTATATTACAGCATCTTTTTTTTTTAAGATTTAATAAATCTAGATCGTTTAATTTTGTTTTTTTCTCTAAAAACTTTTTAAGCTTAAGAAATGAAAGACCTTTTATAACATTCGATTTTAGTAATAATCAAATTTTTCATTTAGGCGATATGTTATTTTTTGAACCTTCTATAAATTTATTATCAAAATATTTTAAAGTTGAAATTTGCATAAAAAACAATTTTATGAAATCATATTTAAAAAAACTAAATTACAATACAGTAAAAAAAATAAATAGAAAAAGTAATTATATAGTTAGTTATCTCAGCCTACTTATGATGCAGAAAAAGCTCTCCAAGAAAGTAAACTATATAGGTATAGACGTAAATAGAGCAAATCGATACAAAAATTTAAACGACCAGTTATTTTTATTTTTTAAAAAAAAATTTTCGTTAAATGAAAAAAAAGCATTTAAGCCCCAGAAAATTAAAAAAATTTATTCGAGCCATAATTATAAATTCAAATATATAATTTTAAATGCTGAAATATTTTCAGCTAAATATATGGTATTGTTTAAAAACTTTAATAAATTATTCAAAGAAGAGTTAAAAAGATTACATAAAAAATATAAAATTATCCAAATCGGAAAAAATAAAAATAACTTGTTTAAAGAATTTGTTTATTTAAATTTATCAAATAAAGCTACTTTTGAAGATATAATATTCCTCGTTAAATCAAAATATTGTGTTGGAACTTTATCTTTCGATAATTTTATTATGCATCTTAGTTGTATATTTAATAAAAAACTAATAATGGTTATTGAAAGAGGCAGGATATTAAATTCAGAAAAAATAAGAAAAATGCTAATACCTTTTTTTTATACGAAATATTTAAATAAAAGTATTCAAATTATTAAATGAAAAAAATACTTTATTTGTTAAAAAAATTTTTCTTTCTGTTTAATATAGATATAAATAAATACAACAGATTAAGCCACCCACATACTTTTTTCCACCACCTATTTAAGAATTCAAAAATTGACTGTGTTGTAGATTTAGGTGCACACGTTGGAGAATACCACGACATGATAAGAAATCTTGGATACAAAAAATTTATGGTTTGTGTAGAACCTCAAAAACAAGTTTCTAAAATTCTAATTGAAAATCTTAAAAAATATACAAATACTTTGGTTTTACCAAACTTGGCAATTTTTATGCGGAAGACAAAAAAAAAGTTTTTCATATATGATAATACCCATACGAGTTCTTTAAAAAAATCATTAAACAAAAGACCTTTAAATACATATTTAGTAAAATGTATAACGCTTGATAGTTTATTAAAAAAAAAATTTTTCAAAAATAGAAAGTCAATTTATTTAAAAATTGATACACAAGGAAGTGAATTAGATATTTTAAAGTATTCTGAATTATTAAAAAAAAAAGTAGATTTCCTTCAAATTGAAATATCAATAATAAACTTATATGAAAAAGAAAAACTATTTGATTACATAATCAAATTTTTAGATAGCATTGGATTTAAAATTATTTTTTTACACCCAGGTATCACAAACAATGAAGGTTTATTAAATCAAATGGAGTGTTTTTTTTATAACGTTAAAAAAAATGGAACCAAAAACTTAAAGAAAATCATTTTTTGAATTTAGATAACCTACTTCTAATAAAATAAAAATTTAAGAAAAATAATAAAAATAAAACAAATGATAAAACGTCTGAATATTTTGTTATGTTGAAGCCAATATAGAAGAAAGTTAATGATGTTAACATAACTATTAATGATACCTTTATATGACTCCCGAAATACTTTAACAAGAAATAATGTAAATGATCGTTACCAGGTACTAAAATATTTTTTTTTTTAAGAATTCTAAAAATATTTGTAGAAAGAAATTCAAAAATTATTAATCCTAATAACCATCCATATACTAAACTATTTTCAATATTAATAATATTTTTATTGTGATGATCTATTATCAATATTGAGATAATAAATCCTAGCATATTACTACCAGAATCTCCTAAGAAAATTCTTCGTTTAATAAAATTAAAATTAAAAAATAAAAACAAAATTAAAGAACAAATTAAAACACTTAAAAAATAAATATTTAAAATTTCATTATTTAAAAAAAATATGCAAAAGATAATTTGAACTGAAATCAGCCCAACTTGCCCATCTAAACCATCAAGATAATTTAAACTGTTAATAAGAAATAAGATTGATGCAACAGTAATTAATTTTGAAAAGATACCGAAATTTAAAATAAAAAAACCAAAATTTAATCTTTCCAAATACAAGTTATTATCTAATATAAAAAATAATGAAATTAAAAATTGAAATAAAAGTTTTAGTGCAGGATTCACATCAAATTTATCATCAATTAGGCCAACTAAACATATTAAAACAGAGCAAAAAATCAATTTTTTCTCAAAAATTGGATAATCATTTATAAATAAACTAACCAAAAAAATTAAAGAGATACCTGGTCCACCAATTAACGGGACTAAATTTTTATGAACTTTTCGGTAATTCGGTTTATCTACAAGCAAAAACTTTTTTGCCAACTCATATAATAATAAAAAACCAAAAAAACCTATTAATATTGTAATTATTATTTCTAACACAAATTGTGTAAACATAATTTCTATAAGAGATGTAATTATATATTATCTGATTTTTTTTCTAGATGGAACAAAAGTTACTATAACAATAGATATTAAGAAACCAGTAATAAAACATAATATTAATATCTCAATTACTTTTATTTTGTCCTCTGAGCCTGTTTTGAAAGGCGGTACTAATGATATATATAAATCTTTTTTAAAGGATTTATTTGCAAATTGATTTATTAAAACATATTCATTATATAATTTTTTGAAATCCTCCACTATTGTTTGAACATAATAATTGTCTACCGCCATTTCTCTGGAAGCACTATCGAGACTTTGTTTTAATGACATTTGTTCTTTTGTAAGATTTATTCTTTCCTCAAAGTACTCTACAAGTTTATTCTGCAATGTACTAAGATCCAGTAGTACTGAAACCTCATCATCTAAATCATCTTTTCTTCTAATCCTATTTTCACCAGTTTCAACAAAGTTTCCAATAGAGCTATTTTCAGATGTTATTACGCTTTCAATACTTTTAATTGATTTATCAAGTTGTTTTAATAATTCATTTTTTTCTTTTACATTATTCTCTACTTCAAATTTATAGCTTTCTTTACCGTAATTTTTTTTTGCGTCATTAAAATTTAAAGATAGTAGTGTAGTTTGAAATAGTTTTCCAAATCCATCTATTTTATTCAATAATCCATCTAATGAATTTTTACCAGAATCTGAAAGATAACCACGTGTATAAGTTTGATCTTTTAATAATTTAATACCATTTTTCATATCGTAGATTATCCTATTCATTTGTATGATATCGGTATATGAACTAATCTTAAAATTTGAAATTTCATTGAAATTTAAATCAATGTTTGAATAAAATGGTCTTGAAGTGGTATTATATATTTTTTCCCATTCAGAGGGAATAGTTTTTAAAATTTTTGAAGCAAGATCCTTAGTTATTTTGATATCCTCGTAATCAATAATAAGTTTTAAAGATTGAAGTGCTAAAGCATTCAATTCAGATTTCATTTGAGAATTTAAAATATCTATTTCAGCTGGTGAAATATTTTTAGCTTTTATTCTTAAATTATATTTACGTAACAATCCTATCGACAGAGGATTGTCATAATTCACTGTAAGTGATTCAGCTAAGGTTTTTTCATCCATTTTTAAATCATGTTTCATTATAACTTTCTGCAATACCTCTGATGATTTTAAGTCTTTTGGAGAAAATGGTGATTGATCTGGATATCTCTCTTCTTTAATATTCTTAAGCTGTATGTAAAAATTTAAATAGTCTTTCGAGTTTACTTTATTGAATATTATATATGCTAATCCTATTAGAACAGAGATTAGGACTAATATTAAAATTAAACCTAACCTTCTATATATTTTTTTTGAAATTTCTAATATTGTGAAATCAAATTCTGAGGACATAAATAAATAACAAACTATATATATTGTGAATTAATTTTTTCAAATAAATTAAATTAGAATTTCCAAAAAATAGCTTATTGCTTTGATTATTTTATTTTGTTATAGGATGTTTATATGAGATATTTGGTATGTGGTGCTGGTGGCTTTATTGGAGGACATTTAGTAAGCAATTTAATTTCAGAGGGTCACGAAGTGATTTGTGCCGATATAAAACCTTTAGAGTTTTGGTTCCAGATTTTTAATGAAAATAAAAATTATTCTTTAGATCTTAAAGAATATGAGAATTGTCTAAAAGTCACCAAAGATGTTGACTATATTTATAATATGGCCTGCAATATGGGTGGAATGGGTTTCATTGAAAATAATAAAGCTGAGTGTATGCTTTCAGTTTTGATTAACACAAATTTATTAAGAGCATGCAAAGAACATAATATTAAGCGTTATTTTTTTTCTTCTAGTGCTTGCGTGTATAATGGCACCAAACAAGTGAAAACTTTTATTCCTGGGTTAAAAGAAGAGGATGCATATCCCGCAGAACCAGAAGATGGTTATGGATGGGAAAAATTATTTAGCGAAAGAATGTGCAGACATTTTACTGAAGATTTTGGAATAGATACAAGAGTTGTTAGATATCATAATGTTTATGGTCCGCAGGGAACATACGATGGAGGCAGAGAGAAAGCACCAGCTGCGCTTTGTAGAAAAGTTGCTAATGCCAAAATAAATAAAAAAAAAATTATTGATGTATGGGGAGATGGAGAACAAACAAGAAGTTTTATGTATATCGATGACTGTATTGTTGGAACAAAAAAAATTTTTGAAACAGAAACAAATGAGGTTTATAATCTTGGTAGTGACGAGCAGGTTTCCATAAATCAGATGCTAGATATTATCCAAGATATTGCCAATTATAAGATTGAAAAAAATTATCAACTTGAAAAACCAAAAGGTGTGAGAGGAAGATCAAGCGATAATACAAAAATATTCAATGATATAAAATGGGCTCCATCCATAAAATTAAAAGAAGGTTTAACAAAAACATATGAGTGGGTTTATAATCAAATAACAAGTAGAGGGAATGATAGTAAGTTCACTAGAGCATATTAATATTGATCATATTTAAAAAAAAATTTAATCATTTAGAATTATCTAATTATCTTTTTATACTATTACCTATACTTTTGATTACAGGCCCATTGTTGAGTGATCTAGCAGTATCAGTAATTGCAATTCTTTTTTTATATGAGTTATATGTAAAGAAAAATTTTAAATATTTAAAAAATAATATTATTTTTTTTTTTTTAATTTTTAATTTATATTTGCTAATAAATTCAGTTTTTAAAAATCCAGGAGAGGATTCTTTAAAAATTTTTTTTTATTGGAGATTTATAATATTTGCGTTTGCAATTTCATATCTTATTCAAAAAGATAAAAAAGTTATTAGATATTTTTATTACGTTCTATTATTATCATTTTCATTATTATGTTTTGATGGTTTTATTCAATATTTTTTTAAAAAAAATATAATTGGATTGGATCTACCTCATGGTCCTAGAGTAAGTAGTTTTTTTGGAGATGAATTAATTCTTGGAAGTTATCTTTCACGTTTATTTCCAATTTTGTTTGGAATTAGCATTTTATTAAAAAAAAAAAAATCGTTTAAATTACCAGTAATATTAATATTTATATTATCTGAGTGTATAGTTTTCTTGAGTGGTGAAAGAACTTCTTTTTTTTATATGAATCTCTCATGTTTATTCATGATATTTATGCTTCAAGAAAATGCTAAATTAAGAATGATAATATTATCATTTTCTCTGATTTTAATTTTAATTGTAAGTATTTTTAATGATGATGCAAAACAAAGAATAATAGATCAGACTCTAAAAGACTTTAATATTTCAAATAATGAAAGTAAAGTTATAAATAATAATCAAAATCAAGATATTTATTTTTTCACAAAACAACATGACTCTCATTTTAGGACTGCTTTGAAAATGTTCTTAGGAAATCAAATGTTTGGCGTAGGAGTTAAAAATTTTAGAAATCAATGCAATTTAGAAATCTATAAAGAAAATGAAATATCATGCAGCACACATCCTCATAACACATATATTCAAGCTTTTTCAGAGTTAGGTTTTTTTGGAGGAATTTTCTATATTTTTATTTTTCTAATATTTATAAAATCTTGTTTTAAACACGTATATTATAAGTTTTTCTATTTAAGGAAAAAAATTATTTTTGATGACTTCGAAATTTGTTTATTATCCTCAATATTAATTACATTATGGCCTTTAGCGCCGACTGGAAACATATTTAATAATTGGCTTAATATAATTTTTTTCCTACCTTTAGCTTTTTTAATATGGAAAAGAAAAAGAGAGAAAACTTCACCTCTCAAAATATTTAAATAATTTTTTGTAAGCACGTATTAAAAACGAAGATGGGATAATCTTATATATTAAATGAATTATTAAGTCAGAAAATTTTGAATATGAATTATTATTAATAATTTTTTTTGCTACTAAATGTGGGCTTTGCTTTTTAAATAATGATAAACCGCTATAATTATTATTTTTAACAAAGTCAGTATCCATTGCTCCTGGATAAAAATAACTAACCTTAATTTCGGGAAATTCTATTTGAAGATTATCAAGAAGATTTTTTTGAAATATTTTTTGAGCTTTATAAAGTGAAAAACCTTTATTATACATAAAGTTTATATGACTTAAAATAATTTTTAAATGTATTTTTTTATTCACTTTCAAAACTGATTGAACAAGTAGACAAAAATTTAAGAAATTAAAATTTATAAATTTTTGAAATTTTTCTTGATCTATAGAGTCAAATTTTTTATATTCACTTAAATTTGATAGGTAGTATACCTCATCTATATTTTTAATATTTAATAATTTGTTTTCAAAATCTTCTTGAGAAAAATTGTTTAAGTCAATAAAATTTAAATTTTCTCCCTCAGCATCTTTTGAGCTAAAAGAAATAACATTATGTTTTTCTTTTAAAATATTTACTATTTCTCTCCCTAATCCTGAGCCACTTCCTATAACAACTATATTCATGTGATAATTATTATTTTTTATTCTTACTAAAATAAATCAACATTTTTCTTGAGAATATAAATCTAAAAAAATCATTTATTTTTTTATTAATTGTTCTTTTTTTATCTCCAAAAAATGTAATTAAAAGAGATGTAAAAAAACTTTTTAAATGATCTTTATTACCTAAAATTTTTGTTACTTTATCTGGGGCTTTTTCAAGATAATAATATTTTGTTATTTTATTTTTTGTTACTATACCTCTTTTAATAATTTTAAAACTTTCTGGAATTGACGACAAATCTATATATCTAAGTGCAAATGCTAATCTATCTTTATTTGATTTGTTATATCCACTTCTATGCATTACTTTATTACTGTGTATGGAATATTCACCTTTTTTTAAGTAAGAAGTTATTATTTTAACTTCATTTTTTGGTTTATAATTTGAGATATTTCCACGTATTAAAATATTATTTATATCGTCATTTGTTTGATGCTCATATTGTTGTATTTCATAGTCTAAGGCGAACTGCATCGGCCCCATCTCTTCAACAATATCTTCTAACGCAATCCAAACTGTACATCCATTACCTTTTAGATTCCAAAAATAATCATCGTAATGCCAAGGTATATAACTTTGTGTTTTTTTTTGTTTATTAAATAAAACTGAGTACCACAACATACATTTATTGCCTACGAATTTTTCAACATTTTCTATTATTTCATGTTTGAGACTGATGTTATAAATACTAGGTATTAATAAATGAGGTTTATGTCGTGCAATTGGTTTATTTATATCGTTTAGTTTTGCAAATTCAGTGATCTCATGCCTTATTTGATTTATCTCTTTGTCTTCTATTTTACCCGCAGGAAAAAAAACTAAATCACTTTTGAACATCAATACATTTTCCGATAGATAATTTTGATTTTAACAATGATATAATCATTGACCAAGCTATAAATAAAAGATTGTTCATCTTAGATGTTTGATTTTTATAATTACAAAATACTTTTGTTTCAGTATAATTCAATTTATTATAACTTGATAAATAATTAAAAACTAAATCAAAACTATAATCATTAGGGCAAAATTTAGTTACATTATAACATCTATTAATATTATAAATTTTAAAACCAGATAATATATCCTTATTTTTATTTCCCCAAAAATTTGATAATTTACTAAAAAAAACATTTCCAATTTTTCTTCTTAAAGGAATTTTTGTTAAAAGATGGAACTTGGACCCAACAATATAATCATAATTTTTTTTCTTAATCAATTTATACATTTTCTTTATATCTTTATATTTTCTTTGATTGTCACCAGGAAATATTGCCAAGTATTTATAATTTTTTTTTTTTGCATAAAAAAATGCTGTCTTCACAACTGCACCATACCCTTTGTTATATTTATGTGTAATAACTTTTTTTTTATACTTTTTTTTTAAATTTTCACTTGACCCATCGTTTGATCCATCATCAATAAGTAAAAAATTTACATTTTTTTTTTTGATTTGATTAATTGCCTTATAAATATTAATTTTTTCATTGAAAAAAATTATACAAATAAGCAAATCTCTCATACAGTTTCAATATATTAAACAGTTTTAATTTTGTTAAATTTTTTTATTTTTAATAAGTTTTTTTTCCAACATCTCCATAATTAGATGACCTAAAAATATGTGACACTCTTGAATTCTCGCAGTATCTTTTGAGGGCACTATCAGATTTACATCAGCCAAATCTCTAGATCGCCCACCTCCTGAACCTAAGAAACTTACAGTTTTTAATTTATTTTTTTTTGCTGACTTAATAACTTTAATTATATTATTTGAATTACCAGATGTGCTTAATGCTACCAAAACGTCTCCTTTCTCTGATATTGCTTCTAAAGATCTTTTATAGATATTTTCATAACCAAAGTCGTTTGAACAAGCAGTTAAAAAAGTTGGGTCTAAAGATAAAGATAAAGATCTAATTGCTTTTCTATTTACTTTTGGTCTTAATCTTACAATTAGCTCGGTAGCCAGATGTTGGGCATCAGAACATGATCCTCCATTTCCACAAAACAAAATTTTTTTATTATCATTTAAGCAACTATATAAAATTTCCTCTATCTCATTAATTTTTTGGAGTATAGATTTACTTTTATATATTTTTTTTTTTAAACTAATGTTTTCAATAATTTTTTTTTTTATAAATTTTTTCACTTTATATTAAATTTAATGTTTGATTATTTTAATACTTATGATGCAAAATAATTTATGTGTAAAGCCCAAAAAAATGCTAATTGAAATACATTCTATTATATTAATGTTTGTATATTTTGATTTAATTTTGAATAAAAAAATATGAGTTAATTTTTTTTTTTTAAAAATATGGTAATAATTTCTTTACTTTACAAAAAACAGATGTATTGCATAATTGTATAAATGCTCCTTTGTAGATGAAAAAAAATTTAATAGTTGTCACTGGTGGTGCAGGATTTGTTGGTTCAAATCTTATAAAAAATCTTTTAGCATTCAAAAAGTTTAAAATTATAAGTATTGATAACTATTTATCTGGTACAAAAAAAAATCATATAAAAAATTTAAGAGTAAAATATATTAGATCAAATACAAAAAATATAAGCAAGGTTTTTTCTAAAGAAAAAAATAAAATATACTCAATTTTTCACTTTGGAGAATATTCAAGAATTTTCCAGAGTTTTGAAAATTTGGAGGAGTGTTTAAATTCAAATATTGTTGGATCAAATGAAGTTTTTAATTTTTGTCTAAAAAACAACATTAAATTAATTTATTCAGCGACCTCAGCCGCTTTAGAGAGTAAAAAATCAGATAAAAATTTATCACCATATGCTTTTACTAAATCAAAAAATTTAGAATTTTTAGAAAATTTAAAAAAATGGTTTAACTTTAAATATGAAATAATATATTTTTATAATGTTTATGGGCCAAAGCAAATTAAACAAGGTTCTATGGCTACGGTTATAGGAATATTCGAAGATCAGTATGTTAAAAAAAAACCACTTACAGTTGTGAGGCCAGGATCACAATCAAGATGTTTTACACATATTGATGACACCATAAAAGTTTGTATTGAGGCATGGCAAAAAAGTAAAAATAGACATTATAGTGTTTCTGCAAAAAAATCTTATAGTATTTATAAAGTTGCAAAAATGTTTGGACGTAAAATTAAATTTTTACCACAAAGGAAAGGTGAAAGATTTTCCTCTAGATTAACAAAAATGAATTTAAATAATCGAATAATCAGAAGGTATGGGAAAACAAAACTTATTGACTATATCGTCAAGTTTAAGGCACAAAATTCTTAAAATATTAAATAAAATATTCAAAATGCTCATATTTATTTATCAGATTAATAAAATTAGCCTAGAATGATTTAAAAATTAATTGCATTTTATTAAAAAAGATATAATTAAATCACGCCTGGTAATTTTTGCGAAGGTGAAACACCCGATACCATTTCGAACTCGGAAGTTAAGCCCTTCAGCGCCGATGGTACTTTGTCTTAAGGCATGGAAGAGTAGGACGTTGCCAGGCTAAAAAATAATATTATGAAAATTGCTAGCTCTTTAAAATCATTAAAAAATAGAGACTTGAACTCAAAACTAGTCAGAAGAAGAGGCAGGGTTTACATTATAAATAAAAAAAATCCAAAATTTAAAGCAAGACAAAAATAAATTTATGGATAACGAAACCCATAAAAATACCTGGAATAATTTTACAAAATTTGTTTTTTGGGGCTCAGTCGCAGTCATAGTAATCCTAATTTTAATGGCGATCTTTCTTTTATAAATGAAGCTTGGCTCAATTAAAGAAAACTTAAATCTAGAGCAACGTATTGCTATTACTCCAGACATAATTAAAAAATATAAATCACTGGGGTTAACAATTGTTTTACCAAAGTCGTATGGGGATCATCTTGGCATTCCAGATTTACAATTTCAAAACGAGGGTGCAGAAATATTAGAAAATGAGGAAAAAGTTCTTGAAGTTTCTGATGCAATTTTACAAATGAATTTAATTGAAAATGAAAACTTTGACAAACTTAAAAATGGTCAATTTTTAATTGGAGTTTTAAATCCATATTTTAATAAAGAGAGAATTCAAAAACTTCTCGATAAAAAAATAAATTGCTTTTCACTTGAACTTTTACCTAGAATTACAAGAGCTCAGTCAATGGATATACTTTCGTCTCAAGCTAATTTAGCAGGTTATAAAGCTGTAGTTGACTCATTCGCATATTATCAAAAAGCTATTCCTATGATGATGACTGCTGCAGGAACAATTCCCGCCGCTAAGGTACTTGTAGTAGGAGCTGGAGTTGCAGGGTTGCAAGCAGTAGCAACTGCAAAAAGAATGGGTGCCATAGTCTTTGCAACAGATGTAAGATCAGCATCAAAAGAACAGGTAGAGAGTTTAGGAGGTAAATTTTTAATGGTTGAGGGTTCTGAGAATTTAGAAACTGAGGGTGGATATGCTAAAGAAGCCACAGATGAATTTAAAAAAAAACAAGAGGATTTGTTAAAAGAGACTCTAAAAAAAATTGATATAGTTATTTGTACTGCTTTAATTCCTGGAAAAAAAGCTCCAATTATAATTAAAAAGGAAATGATAGAAGTAATGCAGAGCGGGGCAGTAATTTATGACCTGGCGGCATCTCAAGGGGGAAATTCCGAGTTTACAAAAGCTAATGAGATTGTAGATCACCAAGGAGTTAAAATAATGGGAGATGGCAATATTTTAAACAAACTTCCAAACTCAGCGTCTAATTTATATTCAAAAAATATGTTCAATTTTGTGAGTAATTTGTATGATAAGGAGAATAAAAAATTTATTATTAATTTAGAAGATGAAATTATTGAAAAAACTCAAATAAAATAATTATGGAAATAGATCCTTTTATATTCAGATTTAGTATATTTATATTATCAATTTTTGTTGGTTATTATGTAGTTTGGAGTGTAACACCGTCACTTCATACACCATTAATGTCAGTTACTAATGCAATTTCTTCGGTAATAATTGTAGGTGCAATTATTGCAGCTTTAGCAAGTAACTCAGATAAAATTTTTGAAACTTCAACTATATTTGGATTTCTT
>MDSZ01208697.1_pt1 | contig 47302 bp, 41 predicted proteins | sample 811201 | NCBI WGS metagenome assembly MDSZ01 (sample SAMN05326647, study PRJNA326480) | marine metagenome | isolation source: seawater | place: Indian Ocean: North | collected 2010 | reverse complement strand
TCACCTGATCCCCTAAAATAAACACCCTCTCTTGCATCGGTTGCAAACATAGAATCAGCTGTAAAACCAGTTTTCCTATCATCAATAAACCTTTCCCAATACAATCTCCATCCAATTTCCATTTTTGATGAGCGACTAATCAATTCGTGTTTAATTTTGTAAGATTGCTCCATACCTAATACATAAAATGTTCTTAAAATCCCAAAATTATCGTTCCCATTTCCTACGCGAATTAAGTCAAATGGACTGTAGTATGGTTGCGCTTCAGGATTCTCCTCGTCTACATCGCTAGCTTTAATAAAAATATCATTTTCTCTCCACCAACGTCTATCAAAAAAACTTGTGAATGCTGTAGTACTCTTTGTTATAGTTGAACTCAATTTTTCTGATTGCATTAAATCAAATGCTAATCTAAAAACCTTGAAATTGTCATCCTCTTTTGGATTAAATTTGGGATTATTCTCAAATGTCCATTTTGTGAGCCCGGTGTATGTAGCATTGGAATTTTCATAATTAAGGTTCGCTTTCGCATATATGTTTTTTCCAGGAGACTGTAAATAATTCAACTTTATGGTTCCATTATACTGCTCAAAGCTATTATTCTGTCTAAAACCATCACCTCTTTTATAAAGAAATTGAATTTCAGGTTTTAATTTTTCATTCCCCCATCCACCAATCTCTGTAAAAAAACTTCCGTATCCATTTTCACCACCAGTCAATTTGAACGTGCCACCGTATTCATTCCGTGGCCTACGCGTGAAATAATTTATTACCCCCCCCATAGTCTGAGGACCGTACATTATCGAACCACTTCCCTTGATAACCTCTATCCTTTCTATTCTATCTGATGGCGGATTGTAATACATATTTGGGTATACATATAGTGCAGGCTGTATAGGAATTCCATCTTCTAAAATGAGTACTCTCGAACTTCTTCTGGGGTTTAAACCACGTATACCAATACTAATCCTTGAATTACCTATTCCATCATCAGAAAAACCATTAACACCTGGAACATGTTCCAACATTTCTTGAGTTCCTATGGGATTAATTAGCTTTAATGTTTGCATATCCATTACAGTCGCAGCACCAGGAAGGTTTTGATATGGCTCATCAACCTCACTAATTATTTCAAGCTTTGCCATTAAAATTGGTTCAATGGATAAAACAGCATCGACCTTATAACTCTTTCCTTTCTCAATTATGACACTCTTTTTATAATCTTCATACCCAATAAAGGAAATTGTTAACGTATAATTTCCTTCAGGAACATTGCCAATGCTAAATTTTCCACTACCGTCAGTAGAAGCGCCATATTCAGCTCCACTACTATTCATAAACAATACATTTGCCCCTTGGAGTGGTACATTATTCCCATCCCTAAATACCGTACCATAAACATTTATGTCATGGTCATCAGCATGCATGCCAATGCAGAATAAAAATAATATAACCTTTTTTAAACTAGAGTTTTTTGAAATTTGAAAAACCATAATTAAAACAACTCTGGATTATCATCCTTCCCATCGCTTATGGAACCTTCTAAAGACAGATTTCCATAACTCCCACCATCCTCTTCCGTTTCCGTTTGAGGCGCTAATAGGGGATCATCTTCGCAATTATATATGGTAAGCATAATAAAAAGCGCTATGAAAATATCAAGAATTTTACTCTTCATTTTCTTAAGTTTGACCTCTTAATTAAAATCAAAGGGGCTTCCTAACTAACTACTTTATCTTGGGATTAGAGACCTTTGATTTCGGAACTAGTAACAAAGGATTGGGAAGCCCCCGGAGTACATATTTAATTATTTTTCATTTCTTATTGTTATTGAGACCTATTCTCATTTATAAATTTAATTACTCAAACCTTTGATCGTCAACAATAAAAGATAATTATTTGTATTGATTCGAATTTTATAATTTTCATATATTATACCGACCAGTCGGTCTAGCATATGAAAAAAGAACTACCAGACATAAGAAAAAACCAGATAATGAAGGCTGCTCAGTCTGTTGTAGCTAAAAAAGGATATGATAAAAGCCGTATGGATGACATCGTAAAATCATCAAACCTATCCAAAGGAGCAATATACTGGTATTATAAATCAAAAAAGAATATATACCTGTCCTTAGTAGATCATTGGTTTTTAGAATATAGTACTGGCGTGATGAAAAAATTGGATACAAAAAATAAAGCATCTGATAAGCTAAAGGTCCTTTTTAATTATTTCATCAATCAGTTTGAAAAAGACCCTACGACATTCAAAACAATGGTTGAATTCTGGAGAATGGCGAGCCTTGATATTGACTTCAACTCAAAACTACAGGATGTCTATTCCCGCTTTCTAGAATACATTATTGATATCATAAAACTAGGGATTAAAAATGGTGAATTTAAAAAGCTAGATCCAAGAATCACTGCACTCTCGATTTTGGTTAACATTGAAGGAATTCACTGGTTTACCCTTTTCGATAGATCAGGGGTCAAAGCCCACGAATACATTGATACAATATCAGATTTCATACTGCGCGGATTAAAAAAAAAGAGCTAACAAAATGAATATTAGAAACATCATACAATTAAAGACAGGTGGATTATGGCTTGTTAAACCAGCTGCGGAAGAAACAATTTTTTGCAGAGAATCATTTACTGAAGAGCATTCTGAAATAAAAGAATTAGCATTCAAATTTGCAGAAGATAAAATTCTTCCAAAAATAAAAGACATTGAAAAGTTAGATGAAAAATTAAGTCGATCACTGCTTAAAGAGCTTGCTCAATTAGGGCTCATAGGCATTGATAGCCCTGAAACATATGGAGGAACTGATCTTGATAAAATATCATCATGCCTTGTTACTGAGGGCATTGGCTGGGGAGGGTCTTCTTCCTTTGGGTGCACGTTTGGTGTACAAACAGGTATTGGTAGCCTTGGTATCGTGTTCTTTGGAACTAAAGAGCAAAAAGAAAGATACTTACCAAAATTAATCTCAGGTGAATGGATAGCTGCTTATGGCTTAACCGAGCCATCATCTGGATCGGACGCATTATCTGCAAAAACCACTGCAATTCTATCCGAGGATGGTTCACACTACATCCTCAATGGAGAAAAACAATTCATAAGCAATGGAGGTTGGGCAGATCTATATACAATCCTAGCCCAAGTTGATGGTAGTAAATTCTCTGGATTCTTAGTCGAACGTGGTACAGAAGGGTTTAGCATGGGGCCTGAGGAAAAGAAAATGGGGATGAAAGGCTCATCCACCACATCTTTGAAATTCACAAATGCAAAAGTTCCCGTAGAGAATTTACTTTATGAAATTGGTAAAGGTGCTACAATTGCTTTTAATGCATTAAATATTGGAAGATATAAACTTGGTGCAGCTAGCGTAGGAGGTTCTAAACAGGCCATAAAACAAGCTATTAAGTATGCATTTGAACGTAAACAGTTCGGACAATCGATTGCAAAATTTGATTCAATCATTGCAAAAATTGCAGATATGACCGTTAAAACATATGTTGCAGATACCATGTTATATCGAACGGTTGGGATGATACAAGAAGCCATTGACGACTTAGATAAAAATGACCCTAAATATTATGTCAAAATGGGACAGGCAATGGAAAGATTCGCTATTGAAGCGTCTATGGCAAAAATATATGGTAGCGAAACTTCTTCCATGGTAGTAGATAATTGTCTCCAAATTTTTGGCGGTTATGGTTTTATTGAAGAATATCCAATTGCAATGGCCTATAGAGATGATCGAATAAATCAGATTTGGGAAGGTACAAATGAAATCAATAGAGCCATCATCACAGGTTACATGATGAAAAAAGTACTTATGGAAGAAATATCATTAAGGGATCTTTTAAAGGACATGAACAAATTAATTTCAAAAAAGATAGACGATTATGGTGATCTCACATTGGAAAAACATGCAATTGATGCTGCTAAAATGCTCAGTGTTTTAATATTCCAGGAAGCACTTTGTGAGTTTGGTCAAGATTTAAAACATGAGCAACAACTAAGTGAAGCTCTTGCAGATATGTTTATGTATCTTTTTACATCAGAATCTGTCATTTGTAGGGTACAACAGAAAAAAATTCAAGATAAATCAGAACAAATTACGAACAGCATTGTGAAAATAAACGTGATGGAATCTATGTTAGAAATTTCAAGATTAAGTCGCAATTGCATGAATCGTATTTTTACTGAATCAACACCCACGGAGATCTCAAACCATTTCCAAAAACTAAATGAAATAATTCAACTTGATACGGATGTCATGTCATTAAAGAGAAATCTAGCTGAATATGTTTATGATAAAAAATGTTACCCATTTTGAGATGAAAACAAAAAAGGAATCTTAATAACTAATTTTAGGAGAATATAATGATAGAGTCAGTTATCATTGATGCAATACGATCACCAATAGGGATAAAAAACGGCAGTCTAGTTGGAATTCGACCAGACGACCTTACTTCTCAAGTAATTAAAGGGTTGATAAAAAGAAATTCTATATTACCTGAGCAAGTTAATGACCTAGTACTGGGCTGTGCATTTCCTGAAGGTCCTCAAGGTATGCTTTTGGCAAGAGGAGCGGCAGTTTTAGCTGGATTACCAATGACAACTAGCGGAGCTGTAACAAATCGATTTTGCGGCTCATCAATGGATGCTTTGCACCAAATTAGTTTAAAAGTTGAATCTGGAGACATAGATGTAGGAATTGCAGCAGGAGTTGAGGATATGTTCTCCGTTCCGATGGGAGGATTCAATCCTGACTTCCATCCGTTGCTCGCAGAGCAAGAGTATTATATTGGCATGGGTGAGACTGCAGAAATTTTGGCTTCAGAGGGGGAAATTAGCAGAGAAGAACAAGAAAATTTCGCTATCAAATCCCATGAAAAGGCACTAGACGCATGGAATAATAATAAATTTTGCAATGAAGTTATTCCGATAGACATGTATGGGGAAAGTTTGATAGAAAAAGATGAGGGCCCAAGAAAACCAAATATTGATAAGATTAAAAGCTTAGACCCGGCATTTGTAGAAAATGGAACGATTACAGCCGCAACATCAAGCCCAATATCTATTGGCGCATCTGCAGTTTTATTGACAAGTAGGGAATATGCCGAAAAGAATTCATTGCCTATAAGGGCATCAATAGTTTCTAGAGCCACTGTCGGGGTAGATTGGAAAAAAATGGGTATGGGTCCACTTCCTGCCACAAAAAAAGCTTTAAAACAAGCAAACTTATCCCTAAACCAGATTGATGTAATTGAATTGAATGAAGCATTTGCTGCTCAAGCCTTGTACGTAATTAAAAATGGTGAATGGGATGAAAGTAAAGTTAACCTTAATGGTGGCTCAATAGCTCTAGGTCATCCTCTTGGATGTTCAGGATCAAGAATCATTACAACATTGATAAATGTCATGGAACAGCAAGATTCTAAAACTGGCCTAGCAACAATGTGCATAGGTACCGGACAAGGAATCGCAACCATCTTAAGAAGGAATTAAGTCATGTCAAATAATTTTAAGAAAGTAGCTGTTTTAGGCGCAGGAGTAATGGGCGCACAAATTTCAGGTCACCTAGCAAATGCAGGTATACCTTCATTTTTATTTGACATCAATAAAGAGCTATCTGAAAATGGAAAGAAAACACTTACGACATTAAAACCAGCACCACTTTATCAAAAAAAGAATGTTGAACTTGTAAGTCCATGCAATTATGATGACGATCTAGAAAAGATCAAGGAAGTCGACTTGATCATAGAAGCTGTTGCAGAACGTTTAGACATAAAAGAAAAGGTCTATAAAAAAGTCATTCCTTTTTTAAAAAATTCTGCGATATTAACATCAAACACTTCAGGAATTCCTCTTTCAGACCTATGTAGATCACTACCTGAAAATCTAAGAAAGCGATTCATGATTACACATTTTTTTAATCCCCCAAGATATATGCAATTACTAGAACTAGTCAGAGGAGACAATACCTCCAATGAAGTTTATGAGATGATTGCTGAATTTGGTGAAACCGTTTTAGGAAAAGGAATCGTACATGCAAAAGATACTCCCAATTTCATTGGTAATCGGATTGGCATATTTGGGATGATGACCGCGATTAATCTTGCGGAAAGCCACCGCCTAACTATTGAGGAGGTGGACAAATTAACTGGTACCATATCCGGTAGACCAAAAAGTGCTACATTCAGAACAGCTGATGTTGTTGGTCTTGACACTTTGAAAAGTGTATCTCTTACCACATATGAAAAAGCAACTGAAGATGAAGAACGTGAAATATTTAAGATTCCTAAGATATTAGAAAATCTAATCGCTTCTAACCGACTTGGTCAAAAATCAGGTGCAGGATTTTATATAAAGAATGAAGACCGTTCAATACATTCAGCGGATCTAGAAACTGGTGAATATTCTCCATTAACATCAGTCAGATTTGACTGCTTCCGTACCGCTAAGGATAGGCAAAGGCTAGAAAAAAAAATCGCTGCTCTGTGTTATGGTGATGATCGAGGTAGCAAATTCTTTTGGGAACTAATATCAAGAACACTCATATACAGTGCCAATCGCATTCCAGAGATCTCTGATGATATTATTAATATTGATAATGCATTAAAATGGGGTTTCGCATGGGAAGCTGGTCCTTTTGAAACTTGGGATGCAATTGGCGTTCAAAAATCAACCACACGAATGCTACAAGAAGGAAAAAAAGTACCAAAATGGATAACCCAAATGCTGGAATCTGGAAGAAAGTCTTTTTATTCGACCAAAAATGGAATAAAGACATACTGGTGCCCAAATAAAAATAAAGCAGTGAGAATGTTAGAAAATCCAAGAGTTTTTAATCTCGCACTTCACAAATCTGCAAATCATACATTAAAAAGAGATTTAAGCGCAAGTGTTATAGATATTGGAGACAATGTAATCAACGTAGAATTTCATTCCATTCTTCAGCCAAGACTTAACCCAATTGATAGTTCGTACATTGAAATGATAAACTATGCCCTTGATTTAATTGATCAGGGTAAATATAAAGGAATGGTATTAGGAAATCAGGGTGCGAATTTTTCTGCTGGGGCCAATCTTAACCTTTTGCTGGAACTGAGCATTAATGGTCACTGGGAAGCATTAGATTTTGCTGTAAAAACCATGCAAGATCTTACTCAAAGGATGAGGTTCTCAAAAGGACCTATTGTTGCTACACCCTTCCAGCTAACACTTGGTGGCGGCACTGAGATAGTACAACCAGCAGCACATAGAGTAGCTGCAGCAGAGACATATATGGGTTTAGTCGAAGTTGGAGTCGGGTTGATTCCTGGGGGAGGTGGTAATTTGAGAATGATCTTAAATGCAATGGATGGAGACAAAGGTCGAATGGGTGCATTTCAAAAAATTCAGAAAGCTTTTGAAACAATAGGATTTGCAAAAGTAGCAACCAGCGCTGATCAAGCTAAAAATCTAGGTCTATTAAAAAAAGATGACACCATAGTACTTAATCGCGATCATTTAATTCAAACTGCTAAAAACAAGGTTATTGAATTGGCAGATGGATATATCCCTCCTGTTTATGATGATGCGATCAAACTTCCTGGTGCGGGTGGCCGAACTGCAATGGCAATGGCACTAAAAGGGTTTAAGATTCAAGGCAAAATCTCTGAACATGATGTAAAGATTGGGGAAAAACTTGCTTATGTATTAACTGGTGGAGATAAAGCAGGTCTTACAAAAAAGGTAAATGAGCAATATATATTGGATATTGAAAGAGAGGCATTCATATCACTCTCTGGAGAAAAACTTACTCAAGATCGAATTAATCATATGTTAAAAAAAGGGAAGCCGCTAAGAAATTAATTATTCCCAATTAATGGTTCGGTATGCGCTTTAAGTTTCTCTCATGAAACAAGTTCTTATCCAATCCAGAATTAATCTCAATATCAGAAAATACAACCTTGGTCCCATGCTTATTAATTAAATTTTTTATGTTGACCTGATTAAGGATATTAAAAGTACCTATCCTATGATAAAAAAATTCTTTTTGCTTCGCAAGCTCACCCTTCTTGTTGAAAGAATGCTCTTTTAATATTATGAAATCAGATTTACTTATCCATGAAAAATGTTTTTCATAATTAGATCGAGTTTCTTTTTTGGGGAAGATTTCTAATACATAACAATCAATATTTTTCCATTCCTCATCATCTAAACGTCTGTATTGGTAGTCACTTAGCTCCCTATTTGAAAGGTCCTCAAAGCTAAGATCGGAACCCATGAATGCATCACCTTTCCTTTTTGCTGAGATACGCCTTGTTCTTTTGAAAGCTGGTAACCACATCCTCATGTCATCATTCAAACCATCTCGCTCAATTTTTAAAAAAGATACACCGCGATCATCTTTTGGCTCTAAAAACCATATGATTTGTTTTTTATTATTATCCATCGATTTTGATTGCATTATGCTTTCTCTGGTTTTTCCTTTTGAATTCGTCAGAGTCATCTTTATCTTATTTATCATATCACTAGGAGCAGGACGATTGAAAACCATCTCTGCTATGTCGTAACCAGATTGTCCAAACAATACTGATGTTAATAATATAATTTTAATAATATACTTCAAGGTCGCTACTCTTGCGCTGGTAAATGTTTTCTAAATAATTCTAATGAAGAAGATAAAAGTATTAATGTACCTAATGAAGTTGACAACATTGCAAATATCATTAGACCTCCTATATACTGAACAGGTATGAATGCAGAAAAAACGAGAGCACCAAAGCCCATATTTGAACTTGCGTCTAATATGATTGGATAACCAACATCTTTAATGACCTCAGAGCTTAAGTGATTGTTTTTTGTTATGTTAGAACATCGTTGAAATTGAGAAATGTAATGAATTGCAAAATCAACACCCACACCAATTATAATAGATGATAAAATTGCTGTGACGTGATTAAGTGTTATGTTGAAATGTCCCATTAGACCAAAATTCAAAATAATAGCAAATAATAATGGAACAATGGAAAAAACTCCCCAAATAAATCTCTTGAAAAATAATGCTGTAATTAATCCTATGATAATTACAGATATGAAAATACTAAAAAGTGATGACTTTAGTAATAGTTCAACCATATCCCTTATGACTACTATCATACCGGTAACACTCAGTTTGTCTGCTGAATTTTTAAAATTAAAATCAATGTACTTGTTAATAGCTTCAACAAATAAATATACTTCTTCCGTACTCATCAATGAACTTATGGATGTTATCAGACCCGTATTGTAATCGTAATCTATCATACTTGAAAGATCTTCAGGATTACCAGACATGGAATACATGGTAAATAAATTATTTATCTTCTCTCTTTCATTAGGTATTATTTTATATTTTGAACTATTGTCCATTACCGTCTTATGCATTTGTTTTATTACATTGATAATTGAATAACTTACGTTTACTTTTTTATTTTCATTCAAGTATGTCTGCAAAGAATCAATTTTTTTTAAAAGAATTGGGTCTTTTAAATCGCCCATGACCCTGAGTCTTAGATCCATTGTTCCACTCATCTGCTCGTCCATGAAATCCATACTATCTCTAATCTCTGTACCCGGCTTAAAAAAACTTGCGACATTGACATCTACATTTACATTTAAAATTCCCGACACCCCAAGAGATAACAAAAATATGCCTGAAATAAAGATATGTCTAGGATAGTTAGTCACTAGTTTGCTCATATGTTTCAGTATTTTTTCAAAAGGCCCCTCCATATTTATTGACTTATCATTTATATCCCAATGAACGATGCTAATTAGAGAAGGTAGCATCAATGAACTGAAAAACCAGGCACATCCTATGCCAAAGGACATACATAAACCATAACCCACCAAAGGTTCAAGGGGAGATGAGAGCAAAGTAAGGAAAGCTGCTATCGTTGTTATGCTTGTTAAAAAAATTGGTAATAATAATACATCCATACTTGATCGTATCGAATCCTTTACATTTTGTATTTTTCTCATTTCACGAATGAATTTTGAAATAACATGAACTCCGTCAGAGTTTGCGATCGTTAATAAAATAATTGGCATTGAAGTGTTTAACAGTGCAAATAGAAAACAATCAAATCCAGTTAAATAGTAGGCCCAACCCATAAATCCCATCATCGAAATAAGTGAAAATGCTATAACCAATAATATCATTGAAACTGCTTTTAAATTCCTAAGATTTATGAACAATATTCCAACCATAATTACTAGTCCTATCATAATTAAGAATTTTACATCGTACCGAATTAATTTTGGTATTGACCCTGTAACATATGCAGTACCACCATAGTGCACATCATAATCATTTAAAATAGGTCTTGTCAAATCGACAATAACATTTCTAAAAACATCTAGGCTAACGTTTTTTCGAGGTTGGATAACGGTTACAAGATAATCATCTTTCTTACTTATCAATTGTTTTTTTAAATCAATATTTTCATCCAAATATGATTTCATGTTAATTATGTCGTGGTCTTTAAGTATTCTATGAGGCTGTAAATCACTTATCTCCAAAAATCCATCTACCTGATCAATACGCGTAGCAGTACTTATGTTTGTAATATTATGAACGACACCTGATGTTTTTAATGTATCTGTCAATATTGAAAGATCATGGAGGTTTTTCGTATTGAATGATGATTCTCCTGCATTACCAAAAGCAATGAAGATTACCTCAGTACTGCCAAATTCATTTTGTACTGCCTCCCAGGTTTTTTTTGAATCCATTTCACTTGGTAGCATTTTAGTCATATCATCTTCAACGATTAAAAACTGAATCCCAAACCCCATTAAAATCGTAAAAACAATTGAAATCGTGATTATTTTCTTTGGATGATTAATGGATTGATTAATTAACCATTTGGTCATTTTACTATCATTAGGAAAAGAACTCATATATTTATGCTGGATTAAACAATCAATTTTTTCAAAAGCAGATGTTGCTCAATTAAATATTTTAATTGCCGTAATATTAGGTGTTTTAAAACCACTAGATTAAATAAGATAATCTTCAAAAATCTAATATGGATTGAAGTATAAGAATAACGTCTGATAGGTCAACCTCTCCATCTGAATTATAATCAGCTGGCGGAGTAGGCTGGTAACCTTCACCTGACACCATGTCTGATACTAGCAGCATATCCATTAAATCTATCAATTCGTCAAAATTTACATCCCCAGTGATATATTCAGGAAAACTGCTATTTAAATAATCTATTTCATATTTTTGAGCTCTTGCTATGAATGATTGTGAATTGCCAAACTGATGAGTCCAAACGACTTGATGGTCATATGTTACCTCAAACATGGTTGCATCATCACAATCAGTAATCAAAGTATTACCATTTGGCAAGCGAAATGCACCACCTTGCATCTGTGTATGAAAATTACCAGTATGCAACCATACAGGCTGATTTGGACCATATGGTTCATCAAAGTTTATTATGTATGTTCCATTTTCTCCAATCGGAGTCTCAATCTCATAGACTGCTGAATAATCAGTATAATTGTTATTAAAAATAATAAGATTACCCTCGCCAGGATAACCATTGGGAATCCAATTGACTCCATGCTGAGAGTCTAATACTTGGTTTGAACTATTTCCACGACCATATGCCTGTGGATTCCCCCAGCGATACAGATAATCACCTCCCATACCGGAATTTCCACCAGTATGGCCAGATGCTTCCTCAGAGGAGGTACTGTGATCAATTATATAGATCTCGTTATGATGTCTTGAAGATAGAGCAATTTGTTCTAAATCTGCATTGTATGCTATTGCATTAAAATGTTTCCAATCACCATTAGCTCCCCCTGGCCCACCATTACTCCCTGCTGAACCATAATTAATGTCTTGTCGCTCAGGATAATCGCTTATCACTCCATAATCTGGTAGATCTGGATCGACATCTTGTATGAGGTGATCCCATATGTGCCACTCCCAGACTATGTTTGCATCATCAAGTCCAACTGGCTGCAGCTCTAATACTGCTTCAGCCCACATTTGATTTAATGAATTATCTATTGTTTGTCTTCCAGCAGCATAGGCCTCATTTGCAGTTTTTCTTTCCCATACAATCACAAGAACATTACCGTTTTCTAATGGTTCAATATCATGATGGTGCTGATAGGTTTCATTTGCAATCTCATACTGCCATAATAATTCACCACCCCATGAATATTTAGCTATGCCTCCACCAGTACCACCAGCGTTCATTGAAGGGTTTGGCACTCTATATGGATAAAACAATGTACTATCAGGCATAAGATAAGGCATGCTAGCGGCACCTCTTGGATGGGTCCAAGTATTAATCTCATTCATTTCGTTATCCACAAGATATGTATAAAATGTTCCTCCACCACCTCCGCCTTGAGTTGGAGAAAATAATGTCATACCCTCAAAGGCTTGTCCAGTTACAAGTTTGATGAAAATTGTATAAGTTAAAAGTATCTTTTTCATATTAATTGTAGTTTTCAATAAGTCTATTTTAACGATTTAGCACAATAAGTAGTTCATGGTTAAATCAATAAACATATTGTGAATATGTTATCCAAACTTTTAAAACGTATGAAAATATTATAATGATCTTAATTAGAATATTAAAATTATATTTGATTTTAGGAAGAACATTCAAATCCTGGATTTCTCCATTCTTATCCGGTTTTCTATTATTATTTCTTCGCCTTTTTGTGGGTATTGGAAGATTGTTGGATAACCTTTTATTTTGGGGAATCAAGGAACAATTGCAGTCGCCCATAGTTATCGTAGGAAATCCTAGGTCAGGAACAACTTTCTTACACCGTTTTTTGATTGGGCAAGAAATTGGTACAGGTTCGCAACTATGGCAAATGCTTTACCCATCAGTTATTGTACAGAAGTTAATTAAACCATTTCTTCCATTAATGGAAAAATTTAGTCCAGCAAAACATCACTCTACTGAAGCTCACCAAACAAGCTTACAATCTTTTGAGACAGACGATGTTTCACTTCTTTTTAGATATTTGGATGGATTTTTTTTCTATGGATTTTTTTTAACATTTGATGACAATGATCTTTTCCATTGGGTCGACCCTGAAATAAGAGATACATCTAAAAGGGATTTTGAATGGTTTGATTCTATGTGGAGAAGAAATATTTATGTTAACAAAAGTAATCGTTACATAGGAAAATTATTTAGTTTGAGCAGTAACCTTCCAGAATTTCAAGCAAAGTATTCTAATGCAAAGATACTATACCTTGTGAGAGACCCTCTTAGTGTCATACCCTCTGGGCTTAGCCTTGTTACAGGTGTACTTGACAAAAGGTTTAATTTTTGGTCTCTAGACAAGAATATAAGAGACAGAACCATTAAAAGACTTTATAATGCTTTTGTTGAATTATTAAACCGATTTCACGCAGATTGGATAAATGATAAAATAAATAAAGATAATGTCATGATTATACGGTTTGATTTTATGATGAGTGATTTTGAGATGCTTATGTACCAAATATTGGAATTTATTGATGTCAAAAAAACAGATAAACTCATAGATGCAATAAAAATCACTTCTGAAAAGCAAAGACTGTACAAAAGTAAACATACTTATAATCTTGAAGTATTTGGACTTACAGAAAATAAGATTCGGAAAGATTGTAAAAATATTTATGAAACATTTTTATCCTGACCAATGAAAAAATTTTTAATTTATGGAATTAGTTGCTGTTTCTTACTTGGAATTGAATTAGATGAGTTCTCAAAATTAAGAGATTGGGTCAATTTGCAAGAGAAACCTGTCAAGATTGATTGGTTACAAAATGGAGATTACCCCTACAGTAGAGCACAAAAGATTTTTAATTTTGATATTTTAAAAATTTCACATATGATTCAAGATTTGGATTTATATCCAAATATTTTCAAAAGAGTAATGGAAATAAATAGATTAGAAAAGGATGTTGTAAAAATTATGCTTAAAATGCCATTCCCATTTGCACGAAGAGACTATATTGTTAAATACAAAATAAAGAAAACTCTAAATCAATGGATATTCAGTTTTAAAGCAATTGAGCATCCAAATGGGTTAGTCGAACCGGGAATAGTAAGACTAAATAATGCAAGTGGTATTTGGGTTTTGAAAAAATTATCAGAAAATAAAACACATGTGACATATAGCTGGAATGGAGAGTTGTTGGGTAATTTCCCAGATTTCGGTTTAAAGAAAGCTTGGATAACACAAGGAACAGAGGTACTCAATTGGTTGGGTGAAGCGCTTTCCAATAAGAATTGATGATGAGAAAATTAATACAAATAGTTTTTATTTCATTTTCATATTGTGAATTAGTATCGCCAACCGATGGTTCTAATTTAAATCAAATTCATATTTTATTTGAATGGGACCAGGTTCCAGAAGCCATTGAATATGATATCCAAATTTCTCAGGATACAGAGTTTGCAGCGATAGAAGATGAAATAAGAACAAGCAGTTTAATTCATATTGAAAAACAACTCATTGATTGGAACAAAACTTATTTTTGGAGAGTCAGACCTGTTTTTGATGCAGGACCAGGCAATTGGACAAATTCATTTACCTTTAACACAGGGCAAAAACTATCTGAATCAACTACAAACGATTTTGAAGAATGTTGCTATGAAGATGGCGTAACAATATTTGGAGCTTTTTTTAATTATTTTTCTGCTGTTATTGATAGGAGCGGACAAGAAATTTGGAATTCTGGGAATGATAATTTTGTATATTATAGTCTAAGCGACCAAGGTAACATGCTTGGATGCCAATTAATTACTGGAACTCAAAATAACTTACCTGGGTCTGAAAGAACTTTTAATGGTGATATTATTTGGGAGGAACCTAATAACGAATTTCTTCACCACGATCTCATATTACTTCCTAATGGAAACTATCTTGGAATTATTGAGACTAGTTCATACGGGCCGATTCCAGTTGGAGATTGGACTACATCTTTCCAATCATTAGGATTCCAGGCAGATGGTGTGACTGTTGAATTTCCTTGGATTGGGGATAAATTGGTTGAATGGGACAGAGACTCAAAGGAGGTCGTCTGGTCCTGGAATGTTTTTGATCATTTTGAAATGTCAGATTATGATGTATTAGGAGGAACATGGACTGAGGCTTTTCAAAATCTTCATTATGATTGGACACATGTAAATGCTGTCATTTTCGATGAAGAAGAAAGCTCTCTATACATATCAGTAAGACATTTATCCAGAATTACAAAAATTTCTTATCCATCTGGAGATATAATATGGAATATGGGTCACTCAATGCCTTCAGGAGATGCAAACATAGGTAATGATATTGGCTTTAGTTTTCAACACAGTATTCAAAAATTAGAAAATGGTAATTTAGTGATCTTTGATAATGGTAATCTATCTCAAGAATTTAGAGGAACTACAGATCCCATTTCTCGGGCTCTAGAAATAAATATTAATGAAGATGGAGCATCAGTTATTTGGTCATATGACCTCCCATCAGATCTATTTGGTTTCGCTTCTGGCAACACTCATAAACTTAAAAATGGTAATTATCTTTTAACAACTGTTGGTGGCGGTGGACGTTCGATTGAGATTAACAATGAAGGCGACATAGTATGGGAAGGACTTTATAATTTAAGTTTACCTGATGGAGCTGTGTATAGAGCACATCGTATTCCAGGTCTTTTCCCTATTGAATTCACAGTTTTAGTAAATGATTTAATGGAGTATGATGGAATTGAGGGAGTATACCTCCCTGAAGGAAATTCCAGCATAGGATATGAAATAAAAAATGAAGGAGATCATCCAATTTTACTTATTTGTCAAATTAGTGATGAGCAAGGATGGTTTGAAGCACAGAATATTGAAATTAGCATTGGAGTTGATGAATCTCAATCCATATCATTTATAGGAGAAATTGGTAATATTATTGGCGGAAACCCAATTCAACTAATGGTAACACCAATCGATAACCCAATTAAAGAAAAAATAATAATGGTTAATGCATATACTGACCCCCTATCAGGGCTTGATCAATTTTATCCATCAGATTTTCAATTTAAAGCACCCTACCCAAATCCATTCAATCCTTCAACATCAATAGATTTTATTATTACTGAAAAACAAAATGTTAATCTAAGTGTATTTGATATAAATGGAAGAAAAATAGAAACAATAATAAATTCAATTTTCCCAGCCGGAAATCATTCAATTGATTGGAATGCCAAAAATACTGCTGCTGGAGTCTACTTTTTAAAAATGAACATTAATGGCATATCAAAGACAGAAAAAGTACTTTTACTAAAATAGAGATGAAAAGAATATTTTCAATTATAATGTTTATTATTACAGAGTTTTGCATTGCACAATGTGATAGTTCTTTTACTTACCAAGGTACATTGCCCAATAATGTTACAATTCTGATTGGAGACTCATGCTTATACGATGGAGATCTTGAGGTTTTGGATAGTATAATTATAAAAAATAATTTGAACTATGACTCCCCTTTAGCAATAGGTACACAGACATGGTTTAATGGTAGATTGCGTTTTTTAGTTGCTGGAAATTATGGAAACAATTCAGGTGTCAATGATACGATATACGCACTTCCCGAAAACTTTGGAGCGTTATCAGAGCTTAGGTCACTCTACCTTGAATGGAATAGAATTTCCGTACTGCCTCCATCATTTAGTGACTTGAGTAATTTATTATCCCTCTATATCAACAATAATATCCTTGAAAATCTAATGGATGACATTGGTAATCTTACCAACCTATATTTTTTAGATCTTGGCTACAATGCAATTAGTGAGTTGCCAGAATCTATTTGTGAACTAGAAAATTTATCCTACTTTTGGCTGTTCAATAATCAACTTGATAGTCTCCCCGAATGTTTTTGTGATATGAATCTTGATTGGAATAGTAATGATGTAGGAGGATTCCCTTTTTTTGCAATTGGTGCAAATAACTTATGTGAAGACATTGATTCCTGCATAGTAGAAAGCAATAATTTCGAGTTAAGTCTTGACCAGTTCTATTATTCATTCCCTGTATATTCCCCACAAAATTGTGATAGCATTTTAACAGTAATGGACGAGAAAATATCCCCAAATGAATTCACCATTTCTAGACCATATCCAAATCCATTTAATCCAAAGGTTACATTAGACTTGGATGTTCCATTCGATAAAAAGTTCAATATTAACGTATATGATGCTAGTGGAAAAGAAATTGATCAATTAGCAGAAAATAAAATATATGCAGCAGGAAAGCATATAATTAATTGGAGAGGAAATAAACATCCTTCTGGAATGTATTTCATAAAATTTAATGATGGATACAAAATGAAAATTATTAAAACAATTCTTGTTAAATAAGCCATAAGATGACTAACAGGAAAAGTCTCACTATAATTTCATTTATTTTAATTTCTACTCTAAATGTAAACATCACAAAAGGTAATACATCCAGCTTGGCAGTTTCTGGATATGTGGATTATTCTTACATTTCTAGATTATCAGATGGATCTCTCATCAGACTACCATATAGAATCAGTTCAATAAATTTTGAAAATAGGATGAAAAATATCTCATTGAATGGTAATCTATCCATAGAATATCACATAAAAGATGATACATATTTTTTAGGCTCAAGTAATCCTCAAGACTTCATTCTTGACTTGAGAGAATTATATTTGACATATAGTGGCAATAAATATGATTTCCGTATTGGAAAACAGATTCATTCTTGGGGCAATGTTGATGAAAATAGTCCTACAGATAACGCTAGTGGTCTTGATTACTATTATTTATTTTTTGGTGGCATTGATAGAAAAATGGCATCCTTATCAATTGCCCTTGATTATTACATTGGTGACTTAAAAATAAATTCCGTTTTTTCTCCAATTCATTCAACAAATCGAATTCCATTAGGGAATGATGATTTTCCAGTAGAATTACCTGTATATCCAGACCCATCAGAAATACTACCAATATCTGGTAAGCCTTTTGAAGGAGGAATAAGAGGAATATATTCTGCTGGATTTGGAAACATATCAGCCTCATATTTCACAGGATACGATAGAACATTCAACCTAACAGGTGTAAATGTTTATGGCAGAGGAAGTGATCTTAGTAACCCCTTTGTTGACATCGTTTATGGTTACAGAAAAACAAATGTTCTAGGAATGGGAATTGTATTATTAAACAACTGGGTGACAATAAGATCTGATGTTGGACTCTTTTTGACTAAAGACAAAAACAAAAACATAGCTAGGCAAAGCTCAAGATCAACACTTTACTCTTTTTATTTAACTGATTCCTTGCATTTATCTTACCCACTTATCGAGAAATCACAATATGTGCAGGCAACCTTCCAAATCGAAACTGAATTACCTTTTGGACTAAATATTATCGCACAATATTTTGTTCACGATAGATTAGATTATTCTTCTGACAGTTTACCAATTGATCAAGAGATTAGCATCCCAAACCTTGAGATTGATCCTGAAAATTTGAACCCTGCTAATTTTTTCACACCTGGAATGGGAGTTCCAATTGCAATTCTTACCGATAAAGCTATTTTCCTTAAACTAAATAAAAATATTTTAGATAATCAATTAGAATTAGGATTAACATCGATGTTAGATATGTCAAACTCATCAAATTCTCATTTAGCAAATGGATCATTGACAGAATTGAAGGCAATATTTTCCTTTAATCAAAATACAAATATAGCATTAGCCTTAACAAAAATAATTGGTAACGAACATCATCCTGACAGAAATGATTATCCCTTTAATAAAATGGAAGATTTTTCTCATTTTAGATTTGAGTTAAAATATTTCTTTTAAGTATATTTATTGATTTGAAAGTAAAAATTAATGGTACAGGGATTTACTTACCCCCTAGAATAGAAAAAGCTAAGGATATTGCAAAGCTCATAAACAAGTCTACTAGTTGGGTTGAAAATAAGTCAGGGGTTTATGAACGAAGAATATCTGATATAGATGTTGATGAAATGGGGGCTATCGCTGGCCTAGAAGCTTTATCTGGTGGAGCAGCCCCAGATCTTATAATAAATGCGTCTGGTGTACCTAAACAAACCATTCCAGATACTGCAACTTTTTTCCAAAAACAAATGGGATTTGAAGGCATCCCATCTTTTAGTATCCATTGTACTTGTCTATCATTTGTAGTTGCGTTACATACTGCGAGTAGTTTGATAATCTCAGGGGCTTATGAACGAATATTAATTATTTCTTCCGATAAAGGAAGTAAAGGAAGAAATTTTAGAGAACCAGAGAGTGCATCGCTTCTTGGTGATGGAGCAGCTGCAATCTTATTAGAAAAATCATCAAAAAATGAACCTAGTGAATTGCTTCACCATACTATGAGGACTTGGCCTAGTGGAGCAAATCTTACAGAAGTTCGTGGTGGTGGCACCTATAAACATCCTCATGATCCAGATACTAAATTTGAAGACAACCTCTTTTCAATGGATGGGCCTGCAGTATATAAAATTGCTTTAAAGCAAGTAAATCGTATTTTACAAAACACTTTGAAGAATACGGGCCTTAGTAGAGAATCCATAGACTGGGTGGTACCTCATCAAGCATCAGGGAAAGCAGTTCAAGCTTATTCAACAATGGGGAAGTTTAAAAAGAACCAGGTTTTAGAGAGTGTATCAAAATTTGGTAACTGTGTAGCTGCATCCATACCAATGACATTTGTCCTAGCTGTTAAGTATGAAAAAATAAAACGAGGTGATATTATTTTATTCATAGGAACTGGAGCAGGTTTATCTGCAGGTTGTACTTTAATTCGATATTAAAGTATCTCTATTCAATATTTTACCAAGAATGATTTTGAAAATATCTCCTCATTTAAACCGATATCAGGCCTATATGATGTTACATACATGATGGTCTTATTTCCTTCAGATGTCTCCATTTGCAATTTGCCAGGTGTGTAAAAACCATTCCTTTCAATAAAATCACTTAATTGCAATGTCTTATGTTTTTTTGATTCATTCAAGTAGAACTCAATTTTGACAATTGCCCAATTATTTGTATTTATCCATAATTTTCTTGAAAAATAAGTACTTTCATTTTTTGGCCAAGCCATAATTATTTTACATAATTGGCCATCAATAAATTCAGCACCTAGACTAACCAGACTATCAAGGCCAGGTTCCCTACTTTCTAAATCTTCATATATGAAATCGGTATTTAAAAAAGATTTAGATCTTTCCTTAGCTTTTACTTTTTTTACAGATTTTAATTTTGGTAGAAAAAACCACTGTTCCGTTTTTCCATTATTATTAACCCAGCTTAACAAACTAGTACCCTTAACAACATCTGGTTTCGTAAATCTAGCCATTGACTTCAATCTGTATTTTCCTTTTTCATAATTTTTTTCATACCTTATAAACTCACGAATCTTTTTTTTAATTTTTTTTCCTTTTTTACGAAAAACTTCAAGTCGTATCTCCATAATCGAATTTTGAGGCTTTTTAATTGAGAAAACCCTTTCCATAATTTCGTAGGCACTAATATCTTGGGACAAAGCATCTGAAACAAATAAAGTGAAGAGTAATAATGAACTAATTGTTTTCATCGTCTTCATTTTGAATAATGAATAAAAGGGAGAACGGAGTGAGTAATATGCAGAGTAATGAACTGGTAATAAAATCCTGCTTGAATTTCAATTCTACATATCCTGCTACTTGAAAACATATGAATACATAAATGATTAAAACCAAATCCAGATATTTATTTACAATAAATTCTATCAATTCCTTTATTGTTTTTCCTTCTAAACTAAGAATGTTATCGGAAGCAGAAAAAATTAAAAACACCAATCCAAATGAAAGCATCATAATCATACTACTAAGTATTTTATCTTTTTGTTCAATATTCATTTGTACAAAAATTTTGGTTTTGTGAGACTTGTCAAAGCTGGTAAGATTGCTAAAGATCCAAACAAGCAAAATGATATTGAGCCCATTATTAGAATTCCGAAAATACGTACAGGGACAAAAACTGAAAACATTAGTGCAGAAAATCCTAAAACAACAGAAAGTCCATTAAAGAGTATCCCCTTACCTGATATTCTGAAGGTTTTTGTAATAGCTTCTTCAATAGAACTACCCGATTTAATATGATCACGAAGATGCCATAAGAAGTGAACAGTATAATCGATACCAACACCAACTAAAATACATGTCAATAAAGAGGTGTTTATATTTAATGTTATATTCATATAACCCATCAACCCAAACATCATAATCACTGAAACAGCCATTGGCATGGTAGCAAATAATCCACCATTGAATGATCTAAAAACGAATGCCATTAAAATAAAAATAATGAAAACAGAAACCATTAAGCTATTAAACTGACCCCTAATCACCATATGATTGACTACACCCATCAATGTAGCTCCACCAGTTAACTCCATTGGCGACTCATCATAAAAATTGGCTTTTATAAATTGTTCAGTATCTTCAACTATCTCAGAAATTGCAAAGGTTTTCGCCTCTCCTAGCCTTAATAAGATCTGTGTATATGCAGGATCCTCTATATCATCAAGTATCACATCAAATTCATCCTCTTCTGAAGCTATTGAATACATAAACATATATTGATGAATCAATTCCCTGTCTTCTGGAATTATCTCCATCGCTATATCACCACCATTAAACCCAGAATGCATCTTTTTAATAACATCAACAATTGAATAGGATTTAGTTACAATTTCATGACGTTTCTTAATGTGTAATATTAGCATTTCAATATTTTTTAATACATTTGGATCATATATGTCACCCTCAACAAGAATATTCATTTGAGTGGATCCACCAAAAGCTTTACTAATTTTTGTATTCGCGATTCTCAAATCAGAAGATTTAGGGAAATAGTGATCTGGATTAGTGTCTACCTTTAGATATTTAATTCCCAGCATAAGCCAGATTGCAATAACAGATAAGGTTGTTAGTATTATTTTACTGTGCCTAATAAAAAATTTACTCATCTTTATGAGAAATGAATCAATAAATGTAAGGTTATATTTATTTGATAAATGCTGGGGGCGTGGGACAATAACAAGTACTGAAGGAATGAAAATTATGCTCAAAATAAATGCAACAAGAATGCCAAATGAAACTAAAACCCCCATTTCTCTTGCCCTTGGAAGTGAATGGGACAATAGGCATAAAAAACTAACCATAGTAGTTAATCCAGCCAAGAGTATGGGAATTCCAACTTTTCTTATGGTTTTTTTCAAAATCTGACCCCTAGATGCGACTAAATCAGATCTTGAATATTCAAAATAATGGGATATGATATGGATACCATAGTTGTTAGCAATTGCTACGAGCATAACTGGAATTAAAGTGCCAATGAATGTTAAAGGAAGATCAATCCATCCCATCACACCAAACGTCCAAATGATTGAGAATCCTACTACAAAGAATGGAAGAAATACCCCAGTCCAACTTTTAAATGACAACATTAATAAAAATAGGCATAATCCTAAGGCAATAGGAGTAAATACTCGCATATCTCTTTGCATATAATCAATTACGGTGGCTCTTGTAATTGGGATACTAGATACATAAAAACTTTCGGAATCATTAAAATGGTCGACGAGCTCATAAATATTCTTTCTAAATTCAAATTCATCATATTCAAATGATGAATTTATCTGGCCAACAAAACAAAGAGTTTTAAAATCTTCAGATATGAGATTTCCTACCATTCCTGATTGAATTAACCTCTCATGTAAATTAGCTATACCAGAAGAATCATTTGGAATACTTTCAAGTAATGGCTCAATTTCAAAACCATTTTTATTTGCAGATATATATTTTTGGTTGAAAATGGAGGTGACTTTACTAATCAGTTCTATGGATTCTAATGAGTCTTGAAAAAAAGATAGTTTTTGTAAAGTATTGAAATCAAATAGACTATCAGATTCAACAGCGACAATTAGGATATCGCTCCCAGAAAATAGACTATCAACTTTCTCCATCGACCTAACTATTTTATGGTCTCTTGGCAAACCAGACCGCATTGATGCATCCATCCTAAGATCAAATGCTTTCCAACCAAAAATTAAGGTAATAAAAATTGCAGAAGCAATGATAGTCCTTGGATAATGGACATCAAAGTTAAATAATGCGTTTGAAATTTTTCTAATATTCATATCAAAAGGGGTGAATTTACGTGATTCAAAACCATAATGAAATCCGTTCTAAGTAGCTATTGATAATTTGTAATTTTATTCATGGAAGAAAATTTCAATAATTTAAATTCATCAACTATTTTATTTGGTAACGGTGATTTGCCAACCCACCCTCTGACAAAGAATATAATTAAGAATGCAAAAACTATCATTTGTGTGGATGGTGGTGCTAATAAATTAGTTAATTTTGATCGAAAGCCAGATTATATAATAGGTGACCTTGATTCTCTATCTAATGAGCACGATTTTACAGACTGTAAAACCATAAAACTTCCAAACCAGTCCAAGAATGATCTTGAAAAAGCATTAGATTGGTGTTTAGAAAACCAATATAACAAAGTTACTTTGATTGGTTTTTCTGGTTTGCGCGATGATCATAATTTAGCATCATTATTGCTCTTAAAAACTTATGCAAAAAAAATTAGCCTAACGACTATTACAAATTATTCAACTATACATTGCAAAAATGGAAAGAATTATTTTGATTCAAAGATTGGACAAATTATATCTATAATAGCACTAAATCGACATACCAAAATTTCCACAGAAGGCTTGAAATACAAGATTGAAAAAAACCGATTTTCTTCACCTGGAAATGGTATCAGTAATGTTGCAACGTCCACGAAAATCATGATCGAATCAAATGATTGGGTCTGGATTTTTCTTAATCATATCTAATGCATAATTTCCATCACATTGATGTTTTAATAATAATTTTCTATATTATTACAGTCCTATACCTAGGCATATTTCATAAAAGAAAATCTATCTCAGATGAAAGAGATTTTATTTTATCAGGTCGAAAACTTAGTATGACTGGATTCGTTGCAACCCTAGTTACTACATGGTATGGTGCAATACTTGGAATTGGAGAAAACACTTTTCTTTACGGCATCCAAACTTGGTTTATCTGGTCATCACCATATTATATCTTCGCACTTGGATATGCATTCCTTATTGCACCAAAAATTAGAGAAAAAAAACATCTGTCTATTCCAGATCACTTTAGAGAAACTTATGGAGAAAAGGCTGGAATATTATCAGCACTCATTATTTCTTTTCTTTCAAGTCCTGCTCCTTATATATTAAGTATGGGTTTGATGTTGCAGTTTTTATTTGAAATCCAAATTGGGACAGCTTTATTTATATCGACAATTTTTAGCGTAGCATATGTATGGAATGGTGGCTTTAGTTCTGTAGTTAAAACTGATTTCCTACAATTTATTTTAATGTTTACAGGATTTTTTTTGTTGCTCTATTTTTTATGGATTGATATAAAAAATCCAATTTTAATGGTAAAAGAATTACCATATAAATATCTTGATCCAATGGGAGGGAACACATTTCAATATCTTCTTGTATGGTTCTTCATAGCATCATGGACATTTATTGACCCTGGATTCTTTCAAAGATGTGCAGCCGCTGAATCACCTGCTGCTGCTCGAAATGGGATATTAATTGCCATAATTTTTTGGATGATTTTTGATTGTTTAACAATAACTTGTGCACTTTACGGAATTGGGATAATACAAAGTAATCAAGCATCTCTCGCTTTTCCTCTTCTAGCTATTGATATTTTACCTTATGGATTTTTTGGTATTTTCATTACTGGAATAATCGCAACGCTTATGTCAACAATTGATTCGTTTAGTCTTTTAAGTGCAATTTCATTTGGTCGTGATATCCTTTGGAGAATTCAAGGACATAAAAATATGAATGATACCATGCCTTACATAAAAAAAGGAATATTGATAATCTCCACTTTCTCTATGATACTAGCATATTTTCTACCATCTATTGTTTTGTTATTTTATGTAATTGGATCAGTCTTAATTCCAGGACTAATCCTCCCTTTTTTGAATACCTTTAGAAAGAAAAAAATCTTGATTGGTAGTAATGAGATTATTAATTGGATGAGCATTCCTATGGTAGTATCAATATCTTGGTATGCAATTTCAGCAGCTAAAGGTGATGTTTTAATGGGTCTCGAACCCTTCTATCCTGGAATGTTTGTTTCGGTGAGCTATTATATTTGGTATGAAAAAAGAGGTAGACATGGCAATTGAAATTGAAAGAAAGTTTCTAGTTAATTCTATACCCATTAAAAATATTGATATTTCAAAACGCATTAAACAGGGATACATCATAAATAACAAAGAAAAGACATTAAGGATTCGTCAAAGTGATGATGATTACACTATTACAATAAAAGGAAAAACTACTGGCATTTCTAGGCTTGAATTTGAATATCCCATCCCCAAAAAAGATGCTGACATTTTATTTAATCATTTCTGTGATGGAATTATAATACATAAAACACGCCATTATGTTTGCCATAAAAACTTTACCTGGGAAATTGATCAATTCCACGATCAGAACCATGGTCTGATTATTGCTGAGATTGAATTAAAACATGAAAATGAACAATTTGAACTACCTAACTGGGTTGGCAATGAAATAACAGATGACCCAAAGTACTATAATATGTCTCTTTCCACTAATCCCTATGAAAATTGGAAATTTTAACTACATTATTCCTTATGTGATTATAATGTAATTCTAAAATAAAAATTGACAAAAATAATGCCCTGTAAGCAAAATCATATGAATTTATTACTAATGCAGCAGAATTGACACCACTAATCAATAAATATATCAAACTAGGCCACAAAAATAGGGAAATAACATTAATGACATGAATGAAAATCAAATTTTTTGACCACAACTTTGGGTACGCAATAAAAATTATCAAAAAGTAAAAAGGTCCAAATGGTAATCCATATCTAACATTTGGGAAAACTCCACTCTTAGATTTGAGAATTATGTCATCCTGGTCATGATTAATTTTTATATTTTCTTTTTCTATATTAACCAATTTGAAAAATGGTACAATTTTCACCTCCATTATTACACCATAAATTGGTTTTATAAGTCCAAAATAAATGACTAAGAATATTAATAATCTTACGATGAACTTACTAATAATTGCCTAGCATCCTCTTCATTTATGACAATCCACCAATACCATATTAGTAAAACAATAGGATAAGTAAATAAATGTGTAATAATTGAATGACTTATGTTCCAATAATCTGGATATTGTGCATTCACAAAAACAAAAAATATAATTCTAACTATGTTAGAGAAATATAAAACAATCAAACCAAACAACATCACGTAGATTCTTTTTATATTGTTACCCGGATATGCAAAAATGAATCCAGAAAACAAGCCTAATACTTGTAATCCATTACATCCATTTAATATTTCAACAGCCCTAGAACCCGCTTGAGCAATCAATCTACCGCTCGTTTCTATTTCCCAGCCTAGAAAAGTCAAAACATATGAAGCTAATTGAACTCCTGAAATACTCATAAAATAATCAACTCTTCCATCAGGGAGTAAAAGAAGATCATATACTAACCTCCATCCAATAAATAGGGAAAATGCTGTAATGATAAACCGTCTTAATGGAGGAACACTCACTTTTTATTTTTTAATTTATTATATGCCATAGCACCGCCTAAGATGGCTAGAAACCATAACCCTCCAAAAGGTGCTTGAGTTGGTTGGTCAGGGAAACTTATCCCTTGCGCAGAAATCCAAGAACCTAGATTTACGATAATAAATAATAATTTAATTCTTAACCAATTTCCCATGATTATATCCAAAGTTTAGGCTCATATTAAAAAATTAACATAATTTATTTTATTCCATTGAGGGTTCGTAATCACCATACGTTGCCATACTATTTAGCTTGGCTCTTTTAATAAAAGAATCTTGAGCTAAACCTATATTTTCTGAATCACCTTTCCATACTTCTAGAGCTGATGCTTGTAATGCTCTACCATATGAATATGTTAGATTCCAAGGACTATTTTCTCCTAATAACTTATTCATTTCATTTAAGTGTAATGTAGCATCTGTATCACTCTGTCCGCCAGATAAAAAAGCAATTCCAGGTACAGCCGAAGGAACACATCTTTTAAGTACTGTCACTGTCATTTCTGCAACCTCAACCGCACTCGCTTTTTCTGGGCATTCATAACCAGACAAGACCATATTTGGTTTTAAAATAATACCTTCAAACTGTACACCTTGTGCATATAATTCATAAAATGTTGAGTGCAATACCTCCTCGGTTATCATAAAACTATCTTCTATAGTATGTTGACCATCCATTAAAATTTCAGGCTCAACAATTGGTACCAAACCATTTTCTTGGCATAATGCTGCATACCTAGCAAGTGAATGTGCATTTGTTGATATACATAAACTACTAGGAGAAGATTCACTAATATTAATTACTGCCCTCCATTTAGCAAATTGCGCACCTAATTCATAATATTCTTTTAGCCTTGAATCAAGTCCGTCTAATCCAGCAGTTATGCTTTCTATATCACTTCCTGGAAGTAAATGTGCCCCTTTGTCTACCTTTATACCAGGAATTACGCCAATACTTTTTAAAAATTCAGGATAAGGGGTATTATCTTTCATTGTAGTTTGTCTCAAAGTCTCATCAAATAAAATTACACCACTGATGAATTCTTCCATCCCTGTTGTGGTGAAAAGCATGTCTCTATATTTGTTTCTATTTTGTTCTGTAGATTCAACATTGATTGAATCAAATCTTTTTTTGCAAGTAGGATTGCTTTCATCTGCTGCTAGTATTCCTTTACCTTTCTGTACCATTTGAATGGCTATGTTATTTAAGTTCTTTAAATTCATTTATTACTCACTTTTTTATTGTTTTTTTTGTCCTATCTCATCTAGCATTGATTGGTACCAAACAGAATTGATATCAAATGGTTTCCCACCCTTTATTCTATCAAAGTTAATCAAGGAAAGGCTCCCATCTTTTTCATCATCCAAACCTGATAGACCACTTCTACCTTGTATAGCCTGTTCTGCTCCGAAGAATGCGGATCTTTTAATTAAATCTAGATCTTCCTTATTTGGTTTAGCTGAACGCGCAAAATATCCACTTTTTTGAACTAAAGTTTTTTTAGCATTTAATTCAAGTGAAAGTTTTTTTGCAAACCATTGACCTGGGTTTATTTCATCAAGACGGACATGTCCAAAAGCATCTCTTGGAATATCCTTTCCGCGTAATTCCATTTCATTGATTATGGTATCTTTCCCTGCTCCCTCGCTAAGAAAAATATTCACACCATCTTTTTTATCCATTTTTTTATTGAGACGAATAATTTCTTCTTCTAGATTAAATTCTTGCTCTGGAATGTAAACAGAATCAACATCCCATTTTTCTTTTGATAAAGAAATTTCAGGTAAAAAACTTCGTTGTTCTAATCTGTTTCGATAAACTTTTGCTGTCTGGGCTGTTAACCAGCCACAATGCCTTCCCATAATCTCGTGAATTATCAGTTGCCGTGTACTTGTAGTATTTTCATTTACAATATTTTCAAAAAAAATCGCCCCCTGCTCAGCAGCTGTCGAAGCTCCAAGGGTTTGAGTAACTGGGAATACATCATTGTCTACAGTTTTGGGTAGCCCAACAACGGTTAGTTCATATCCATTTTCATCAAGATATGAAGATAATTTTGCAGCCATCGTATTAGTATCATCACCGCCAATTGTGTGAAGAATATCTACTCTATCTTCCCTTAATTGTTCAGCAGCAATTCTTAAGGGGTCTTGGTTTACTTTCACATAACTGTTCTTTACACAGTCATCTATATTAGTTAGTTTTACTCTGCTATTTCCTATTGGAGAGCCACCAAATTCATATAGTTTTGAAAACTCGTTTTTAACTACTTTTGGAAATGAAATATAGTTACCTAATAATAATCCTTGATATCCATTAAGGTAACCAATTAAATCAGCATCAGGCGCTAATTCATTGTACTTTTCTATTAAAGCGCCAATCGATGATGATAAACACGGAGCTAGTCCTCCAGCAGTTAAGAAGGCAATTTTCATTAAGAAAAAATTTATGCGAAGTTTTTATTTAAATATCTTATTATAATCAAATCCCTAGGCTGAAATTAGTACGAGTAGAATACTACATATAGGCATAATTTTAAAAATATTTCATCAATTAGGTTAAATTATAATTGAGTATTATCTAAAAATAATCTTAATCACCAAAAAAATGAAAGTAAAACAATGAAAGATTTTATTTGGAAACCTGAAGACATTGATAAAACAAAAATGATGAAGTTGATTCATATCATTAATGAATCATATAATAGAAAAATAAAAAGCTATGAAGATCTACATTCATGGTCTGTGGAAAACATATCTGAATTTTGGGAAATCATATGGGATTTTTCTAAAATTATCTATTCAAAATCTTATACTCAAGTCGTTGATAATGTTAAAATGATGCCAGGAGCAAATTGGTTCATCGAATCAAAATTAAATTTTGCAGAAAACCTGATGAGATTTAAAACAGATAATCCTGCAATATATTTTAAATCAGAATTTCAATCCACTAGAACGATTACTTATAATGAACTTTACAATGAAGTAAAAAAATTAGCGCATTCTTTAAAACAACTTGGCCTAGTTAAAGGCGATAGGGTAGCAGGATATATCCCAAATATTCCAGAAGCTGTTAGCGCAATGCTTGCTACGAGTTCTTTAGGAGCAATTTGGAGTTCTTGCTCCCCTGATTTTGGGATACAAGGTGTATTAGATCGTTTTATACAAATTAAACCGAAAATTATTTTTACAACAGATGGCTATAACTACAATGGGAAATGTTTTGATTTAGGTGAAAAATTAAAAAGTATTCTTAAAGCTTTACCGACAGTGGAAAAAGTGATAGTCATTAAGTATACTGGCTCAACTACTATCAATAAAATACAGAACACTATTTCCTATAAAAAACTATTAGAGTCCAATCCAAAAAAAATAGAATTTGAACAACTCCCCTTTAGCCATCCCTTATATATCATGTACACTTCTGGTACTACTGGGCTACCAAAATCAATAGTGCATTCAGCTGGCGGAACCTTAATACAACATTTAAAAGAATTGCAGTTCCATTGTGATATGAGTGCAAGTGATGTTGTTTTTTATTTCACCACTACAGGATGGATGATGTGGAACTGGTTAATCTCATCACTATCTATTGGTGCAACAATTGTATTATATGATGGGTCTCCATCATACCCTAATGAAAAAATATTTTGGAACATGATAGAAGAATTAGGAATAACAATCTTTGGTACGAGTGCAAAATACATTGATTATTGCAGAGAAAAAAAAATAATCCCATCAGAATTTTCTGACCTTTCTAAATTGCGATTAATATTATCAACTGGCTCTCCATTAATCGAAGAAAGCTATGACTATGTATATAAAAATATTAAAAATGACGTCCATCTTGCATCAATTTCTGGAGGAACGGACATAATCTCTTGTTTTGTACTAGGTAATCCTATTTTACCAGTTAAAAGGGGAGAGTTACAATGCAAAGGTCTTGGAATGGATGTGCATTCGTTTAATGAATCTGGACAGTCAGTCATAAATGAAAAAGGAGAACTTGTTTGCATGTCAGCATTCCCTTCAATGCCTGTTTATTTTTGGAATGACAAAAATGATGAAAAATATATGGAAGCCTATTTTTCTGTTTATCCAGGTTATTGGCATCATGGTGATTTCATTAGAATATCTAAAAACGGAGCATCTAAGATCTATGGCAGAAGCGATGCAACTTTGAATCCCGGCGGTGTTAGAATAGGAACTTCAGAAATTTATAGAGTGGTAGAATCAATAGATTTTGTCAAAGATAGTTTAGTAATTGGCCAAAAATGGAATGATGATCAGCGGATAATATTATTTGTCATCCTCGATAGTGGCTTCAATTTAAACACGGAAATCAAAAATAAAATCAAACAATTAATAAAAATTAAATGCTCGCCAAGGCACGTTCCTAAAAAGATAATCAAGGTAAAAGGAATTCCCTATACAATTAATGGGAAAAAGGTAGAAGTTGCAGTGAAAAAAATTATCGAAGGAGGCAAAGTAGATAATCTAGATGCATTAGATAATCCAAAAGTATTAGAATACTATGAAAACATACCCGATCTTAGATTAGTCTAAAGCATCTAAAATATGTAAAAGGTCTACCACTCTGTTAGCATAGCCCCACTCATTATCATACCAATTTAAAGTTTTTACAAAATTACCCTTTATAACCCTAGTAAATGGTGCATCAAAGATAGAAGAATGAGGGTTTCCTATTATATCGGTCGAAACAACTGGCAAAGTAGAATAATGAAGTACCCTACCTAAAAAATCTGATTCTGATGCTTCTTTTACGACATAGTTTACATCATCTGAAGACACATCGCATTTCAACCTGACATTGAAATCAACAACAGAACCATCAGGAACAGGGACTCTCATGGCAATTCCATCAAGCTTACCATTCAATTCTGGAAGAACCTTACCAACTGCCCTAGCTGCACCAGTTGTAGTAGGAATTACATTTTCTGCAGCTGCTCTACTTCTTCGCCAATCTGAGTGTGGAACATCAGCTAACCGTTGATCATTAGTATATGCATGAATAGTATTAATTATTCCTATTTCTATTCCAAAGGCATCATTTAATACTTTAGCCATTGGAGCAAGACAATTAGTAGTACAAGAAGCATTAGATATAATCTTGTGTTCTGAATTTAGTCCATGATCATTTACACCTAGTACTACAGTATAATCAATTTCATCTTTGGAAGGCACAGTTAATACAACACGTTTTGCACCGGCCGTCAAATGTTTACCAAGCTGAGCACGCTTGCGAAAAATTCCAGTAGATTCAACTACTATATCAACTGCTAAATCTCTCCACGGCAAAGCCTCAGGATTATTTTTAGCTAAAAGCTTTACTTTTTGACTTTTTGTATTTAGTGTGTCTCCTTTAAGATATACTTCTTCAGGAAACCTTCCCATTACAGTATCATATTTTAATAGGTAAGTAAGCGCTTCTTTATCAAAAATATCATTTATAGCTACTATGTTTACATTTTCTTTCCCATTAAGTATTCTGAAAACAGATCTACCAATCCTACCGAACCCATTAATAGCAATATTCAATTTTTTTTCTCCAGAGTTTCATAGGCATCAATCATTTCTAGAATTCTTTTTGAAAACCCCCAACCATTATCATACCAGCAAAGTGTTTTTAATAAAGTTTCATTTGTAATCATTGTCGCTTTTTCATCATAGATCATTGTTTCTTCCATACCAATAACATCGCTGGAAACTATAGGGTCTGATGTATACCCAAGTACACCTCTCATAGATGAAATAGCATACTCATTCATCACTCGATTTATTGAATCTACAGAAGGATTTTTTTTCAATTCCGTAGTAAGGTCTATGCAAGAACCATTGGGCACAGGTACGTTAAAAGCAATCCCATCAAGCTTACCTGATAATTGAGGTAATATCTTTTCAACAATAGATGGAGCACGAGTACTATTCGGAATAATATTTTCAACCGCAGAACGACTACGTCGCAAATCTATTCCAGCTGAATCAGCTAGGGGTTGGTCTGCGGTGTATGCATGAACCGTAGTCATCATAGCCCGGTTGATTCCAAAATTATCATCCAATATTTTAACCATAAGGGCTAAAGCTTGTGTAGTTGCAGATGTTGTCGAGATGATTTTATCTGATACTTGAATGCTTGATTCATTTATTCCTGGAATGACAATTCGATCTATTTTATCCTTTGGATTTCTAGTAATAAACACCCTTTTTGCGCCCGATTGGATATGGTTTGTTAGTTCTTTTTTCATAAAAAACTTACCTGTCGCATCTATCACAACATCAACATCAAATACATCCCAAGGTATAGTCCCAGGGATCCCGCCTTTAATTATGCGGGTACGTTGCTCTTTAACAACTAAATAGTTCCCGTCTAGAATAACATTATCTTTAATAGAACCATGGATTGAATCTCGAACAAGTAAATAATGCAAAACTTCAGCCGAACCAAAATCACTAATAGCAACAAAATTATATTTTGGATTATCATAACCTAATCGAAAAATATTTCTACCGATTCTACCAAATCCAAAAAGAGCTATGTTTATTCGTTTAGACATACTTTAACTTAGCGTATAATTATATTTTAAATCTTCTAGTTTGTTATCAGCTAAAGTAATTAAGGGTTTAGGCTTTGATGGAGCTTTATTTCTTACCTGACCTAGTATAGCCTAAAGCGCCATATCTATCACTTAATACTATAACGCCATCCATGTCCCTATTTGAGCCAATATAAGCGGTAGGCTCTTCAAACTTATTAAAAGTTTGGACGTATCCATTTCCTTCTTTTCCAGTTCCAAGATAAAGAGTCCTTTTATGATCTTGATTATATGCAGTAATAAAACCACCATGCCCATCATCTTTAATGGTAATTGAGTTAACTACAATATCTCCAAAATTTCCACTTGAATTTTCTCCATCCTCTGCTCCGATAGTTACAAAAACTAAAGTTGTAAACAATATACCTATTAAAAAACTTTTTATATCAACTTGGCTCATAATAACTCCCCTTGCTCTATCTATTTTATCTATATTATTTTGAAAAACTCGATTAATCTAAGAATTTTAGGAATGCATATATTCATACTCTGTTTAAATGAAAATACATTTAATTAAACAAACACGACTATACTTTTTCATTTGGAATATTTCCATTATCTAATTTTTTTTGATAATCACTCATTTTTTTAATCGAGTTATCTTTCTCAAATTTTTCACTGTTGAAATCATCGTGCCACGTTTTTTTTGCATGATAAACTCTAGCAATTAAAATTGAAGTATACATTAAAAGAAAAGTTATATAACTAATCTTATGAGTAATTTTTTCTCTATCAATAACGAATAGCATAATGAATAGTACAAGTGGCATCCATCGAATAATATAACGTATCGTCTTTGTAATCATCCTAGTTCAAATTTTTCTCTACAAATTCTAAAATTTTTCTTTGTTTGGTTCTGTAACCCAATCTAGTCTCGATATTCAAATATCTGATATTCAATCGTATTGCCTCCCACGACAATGATCCATCATCCTTATCTGGTAGCTCGTTTTGTAGAACAACATTATAGGGTCCAGAAGATAAAATTTCAAAATCATTCTTATCAGTGCATATTATGAAATCCCTAGGATTTTGACCTGATTTTATTGAAACTGCTTGACTTTTATCTTTCTCACGATAAACATTATAGCCACGAGAATTATTATGAACAGAAATCAAAAGACCTTTTTTTGTTGGTTTAATGGCCTGGATTAAATTAACCTTTTCATTGTGGATGTAGTCCAGCGCTGCATTAAGTTTTTGGATTTCCCAATTTGGCTTGAATTTTCTTAGAGCATAGTATGCACCATTACGAGAAAATATTCTATTAGGATCTATAATTGTAGTTTCAAATGGGATTTCCCTTTCATCATTTTCAATAAAAAAAGCAGTTCCCTCAAAAAGTTCTAGATGATCTTCTAATGCCATTCTAGCTGTTTTTTCATCACCATGTATCCATATATAACGATTTGGTGAATCTCCATTTTTAACAATTCTAAATTTTATACCTAAAAAATCAAAAAATTTAGCCTCTGATGGTTTAAGATTTACAACTGAACCAAACAACAGAGAGAAAAAAAATATAAGTTTAAATTTATTTAACAAAAATTGCCTTTTGCGTTTTTACATAGGGACCCTTTTTTATTCTTATAAAGTATACCCCACTAGGATTCCCCATTGCATTCCATTGAATTTTATTATGTCCTGAAAAAAATCGCATTTTCTTTGAAAAAAGAATTACTCCTTTTATATCATAAATCAGAAGTTCAATTTCAGCAGAAGTATTTATGTCAAAATTAATTGTTGTTGTAGCATTAAATGGATTTGGATAGTTTTGATGGATTTTAAATCCATCATTTAAAATTTGTCCATCAATCTCAATAACATCAATTAAATGACAGTGTGTAATATCCCATCCATTGAAAGGATATACCGATTGAAGGTCAGGAGGACAAGTCTCAAAATAATTATGATGGGCATAAATAGGTGTCCAATTTGTAGTGTCACCTTCATTTTCCCTGTATAATGAGGTCCCAAGATCTGCAGTATTATCATAAAAAACATTTCCAAGTGTCATTGACCCGCCTACAATTGGCCAAGCATTAGCATCTACATATATTCCACCACCAAAATAGCATTCACAATCACATTCACCTGAAACAACGTTATTATGAATTGTATTACCAAAAACATAGGGATAAGAATTACCAAGGATGGCAATACCCGCACCAGAACCACCACAAGAACCAGACTGGTTATGATGAATTAAATTACGATCAATTGTAGGACTTGAATTTTCAATTAAAATTCCTCCTCCACTTATTTCAGCATACCCATTTTTTATTTCAAAACCCAATAAAATCGTTGATTGGTCTTGCCCACCATTTATGGTCACAACAGACCCTTGACCATTCCCATTTAAAATAGTTTCTTGAATTTCATTACCAAATCCTGTGTAAAGCAATGTTGCAAGAGTAATATTCTTGCTTCCAAAATTTATTTGTCCTTCATATTCGCCAGGATTAACTAAAACTATATCTCCATCAGAGGCAATATCAATAGCAGATTGTATGGAACTTTGTTCCTCTGGTACTCTTATGACATTTGGTCCATTATCCGATCTGTAATCAAGAATTAAATTGATGAGATAATTGTAATCATTAGGATTATCAGGATCTAATGTTGTTATGTTAAATTGATGGATAAATGCTCCATCTCTTCCTAAAAAATAGGTACTTCTTTGAACAGCACCATACTCCGACCATACCGGATAATCATCATCTTCACTATCTTGCACCCAAGGTAAAATTCGACCATTTATCATCCCTGGAAGATGCTCTGCATATGCATCTTTACCCACACCAATTATTTTAACGTCCTCTACACCCATTGAAAGAAGATCGTTATAAATCATATTCAAGAAACCAAACCTGCTTCTGCAAGCTCCTCAGTACTCGTGACCAAAAAATATAATCAGTATTTCATCAATGTAATCACTCGGTCCAATGAGTTGTCCATATGTCTCTGAACTGGGATTTACATCCTGGAGGTTAAAATCACCCTGCCCAAAGAGGAAAACAAAAGAGTATGCAAGAATAATTGATTTTTTAATCATCCCGCTCATTCATCCTATATAACAAGGCCAAGATTAGTGAACCAACAATGAATACGATGGCGATAATAAAAGTAATTAGTTTAATTGACATTAGATTTAATTGACATATGAAAAATTTACAAATTATTGTACACTTACTTCCAAATTAGAATTTTCTTATTTTGAATTTTTTTTTCTAATTTGATTTTTAGCCTAGATAATGCATCTTCTCTTTTATCTTTATCAATTGACATATAATTATTATCAACTTGATAGTCTGCATAAAATATTTCGGAACGAGGTTCACGCCTTTTTATTTTTTTAAAATAATCTTTATTCATTCTAAATACACCCATGGTGAAATCTTTTATTTTTTTTGAATCTATCTCCATAAATATTGAATCGAAAAATTCGCAATATATCTCATACCAATCGTCAATTAATAATATTGGATCAAAACATATTCTTACACACCACCCTTTATCAATTGCATTTTTTATTGCCTCCACTCTACTTTTTAATGGTGGAGCAGATGATTCATATTTATCGCAAATTATTTGAGGTGATAGCGTCCATGATAAAATAACATTATCATTTGGTTCAATATCATCTATTGATGAGAAGAGGCCACTCTTAGTTCGCACCTCAATTATCAGTTTTCCATTTTTTTTACAAGCAAAATGTATCCATCTACGAACTAGAGGTAGAAAATTTTCATTCGCCAAAAGATCTGTATTATAAGATACAGATAAAATCATAGGCTTAGAGGAATCTTCTAAATTTAGAATTTTCTTTTCTATCGCATCAAAAAAATCATTTTCATTCACAAAGATTACCATATTACCTGAATCATACATTCCCTGTAAATAACAATAATCACAATTGTACAAACAATTGATAACGGGAGTATTATAAAATGTATTTGGATTATCATAATCTTGAATCATTTCAGAAGCACTGTAGAGAAAAGGTTCTCTTTTCTTGGCAAGTATGATTTTCATTGATGACTTTTGCAATTGAAAATCTTGACCTAAACGATTAAAAATATCCTTATAATGATCAATCCAAACAATTTTTGCCTTCCAAAATCTTCTTAATGCAATTCTAGTTAAAGGCAAGTCTCTTACATCTTTTTCAATATAAATATGAGAAAAATTAGGAAGTAAGTATTTCATAAATATTCTTTAAAATGGTTTTTCCCTCTTTTTTACTTATTTTATGGGGTATCACAATATCAGGCAGCGGATGGTTGGGGTTCCTAATTCTATAATATATTACTTTTTTCTTTAATTCATTTTTCTGTGAATCTGTTAAAATCAAATTTGTTTTTTTTATCCAATTAAGATCTGAATCTGACAAAATACTTTGATTTATTTTTTCAATCATGATGCAACAATCCAAAATATAATCTACAACTTGAGCCTTCTTTTTTATCATACGAAATATTTCTTTATAATTTAATTGGTCTGCTTTCAAATCCATATGATCTGAAACAATCTTTAGAATTATTATTTTATGCAATGAAACATATTTTGAACAAACTCTAAAAATCTCCGAGGATTCCATATCCACTAATGAATCAAACTTCATATTTCCATCTGTAACTACATTTAGTACAGTTGTAATTGAAGCTTCATTTAAATCATTTTTAAAAATAATATCAGGATAAAATACTCTACTAGTCTCTTGATCAATTATTTTATTTATAAGAAAAATATCACCAATTTTTGAATAAGATCTGTTACCGCCTGCGATTCCTATATTGATAAAACTCATGTCTTTTTTATTAAAAATATCGACGATGAAACTTATACGGTTATTTATATTCTTTTTTCCAACACCAGTAGCAATTAAACATATATCATCATTTCTAAAAAAGGGAAAAGGAAATGATCTATCCCTTTGTAACCCTAAATGTTGAATAAGAGGTTCAGATTCTGCCTTAAGTGCAGTTATTAGACACTGCATTTCTTGATATTAAAAAAAAGAAAAACGAATAATCTTTCTTTTTGGTTTATATTTTTTTTTCCAAGGCTTTTTACCTTCCCAAGATAATTTAAGTCCTCGTTTTTTACCCTCAGGCCCATACATGAATTCACTTTGCTTTTCTTTTTTTTGCATATCAAGGCTTATTGATTCGAGTATTAAGTTTTTTGTAGATCTATCCAAATGGTCAAAATCTTCATATACTATGTCACTACCAAATCTTGCCCCAATCAATTTAAGTAACCTCCCCAATAGATAAAGACTAGCACCGCCACCAACTCCAATCAACAACTCTTCATCTGAAACGTATGATTGATCTAAATGACCAGCAATACCAAGCCCAGCTGTGGCAGCAAGCAATAAACTACCAACAAATGTACAAGGAGTACCAATGTAGGAGTATGATTTTTCCGAATAGCGTACTTCAACTAGATTTTTTATGGGTACTGTCATTAATACAATATCATCTTCCCAGAAAACCACCTTTCTATTTTTTAAGGTAAAATGGTTTGAAGAAGTAAAAATATCATCCGTTTTTGTAAATAATTGAATACGCTGAGCTTGTAGCATTGAAATAAGGATTTGCAGTATTATTAAATATCTCATGTCAATTATAGTTCGAATTTATCAAATAGATTCTAATGCTTTTATTAAAGAATCAATGTCTTCATCTTTATTATATACCTGAATAGAGCACCTAATCAAGTCCAAGCCTTCCCAGTTGAATATGGGAATCTCTATTTTGTACTCGTTCCACAATATTTCTTTTAAATTACTTGGTATATCTTTAGGAAGTGGGTGAGAAACCATCTGCCCAATCCATTTCTCTCCTTTTGTTATCGGCATTGTGTTCAAAATTGACATAAGCCTTTTGTAAGTATCAAGACACATTTTTTTACATTTATCTTGGTAAGGTTTGATTTGATTATTGTAGAATTTAATAGAAGTTGGGATTGTTAGAAATGATGATAGGTCTCTGGTACCTTGCCATTGAAAATCTTGAAGAAATTCTGTAGGCCCAGGATCATCTCCATATTTTCCCCAACTGTAAATTATGGGTTTTAACCAATTTTGATGATCTTTCTTAACGTAAAGAAATGAACTACCTTTTGGCGCACACAACCATTTATGTAATGCACCAGTATAAAAATCACAATCAAGCTCACTAATATTGAGACTTATGTGACCAGGCACATGAGCGCCATCAACAATAGTCAAAATACCATTTTCTTTTGCTCTTTTAATTATCTTTTTAATTGGGAAAATAATAGCCGTTGGACTTGTAATATGTGAAATAAAAATCACTCTTGTTTTTTCATTGACCCCTTCCCAAAAATTTTCCAAAAATTGCTCTTCTGATTTTATTGGTAGTTCAATGGTTTGCTGTTTAATAAAAAAAGTATTTCTTTTGTTCCATTTATTCCATGCTCTTACTAGTGCACCATATTCATGATTTGTCATGAGTACTTCATCATGATGGTCAAGATCTAAGCTATACATTACATTAGATATGGCAGTTGTTGGGTTTTGAAAAAATAATAAGTCTTCATTATTACAACCAATAAAATCACTAAGTGCCACCCTTGAATCTCTCAATGAACTATAAAGATCTTTTGTTAAAAATTGTACGGGTTGTTTCTCTAGCTTTTTTTGCCATTCCTGATATTCACTGAATATTGGTTTAGGACATGACCCAAAAGAACCATGATTTAGGAATGTTATATTTTCATCAAGTAGAAATTCTTTATTCATATCATCCATTATTTATCATTTATAATTTGCATTTTAATTTTACTGAATTAATCTAGGTCAAAATGGGAGTGGTCTCATTTTTCTGTATGCATATTGAAAAACCAGTATGTGAATTAAACCAGCAAATTGGAAACCTAATATGTACCAAGGCCACGGTCCAACTACAATTGGATTATTTACAATCGGTCTATCACTGAGATACATATAATTTGAATTAATTAGATAATTTGTAGCCCCAATGAAAAGAATTAAAACTTGACAAGCTAATGCTATCCTAAACCAAGCATTTTTTCTAATTCGATATCCTAAAACAATTGCAATGAACAATGGTACCATTATTATACCAGCATGACTTATGTAATACTTGATTATTAATAGAGTCATTTCTCCATGATTTAATTGCGGAGTCAATAGGCCATGAATAGCCCCTGGTGTCCCAATTAATGCTAAAAATTCAAATCCATCTTGGTTTGGTTTCAACATCATCATTCCTGCAAGTAAACCAGAAAGGCCGCACAAATGAATTGGTAATGAGGTTTTTAAACTCCATATGCCCAGCCTCATTAAATAAATCTGTTGAGTAATCTCAGCCGCTATTAATGTAAAGCCTATAAAAATCATTAATATTCGTCTTTTGTCTGGCGGTATTTTTGTCCCAAGAAAGATTATGATAATAGCTATGAGCAATGATAGAATATTTCCAGTCCACCAGTAGAACGATAAAGGATCAATGATAGATGGATATGTCATAGGTTCTAAAATCTTCTTACTCTTCTGTTTAATAATAACACATGATCAATAAGGTTTGATAGTAAAGCATCATTTATTGAACTGGAAAACAATTCTCCTGATAATTGCTGTAGATCGCTTTGATTCTTCTTGAAATATTCTAGCGCAGGTTTTTGAAGAGAAAGTTTTATATTCTCTCTGTCACCTTCATCCCAGTCAACATCAAAATCATCAAAGAGATTTTGCACCAATGATATTTGATCTTTTTGACTCATACCTATCTTATTAAGATAGAAAAAGAATTTTCCCATGGAAATTTGCAAACCAGTCAAATAGCCTGATCTAGCAAGGCTCACTCTACATTTCTTTTCATGGTTTAATGATTTTTGAATTATACTTAAGATGTTACGTACCTGAGACATTGCCTTATGTTTTGAATTAGAATCTATTGAGTGCCTTGGCGCACCTATTTCAGGGTCATCCAAAAACATATTAATTCTTTCAGATTGATGCTTCAACATAGTGGAATAATATCTCCGCATTCTTTGCGTGGTATTTGTTCTCTCTTTTTTAGATAACATCATAAAATAAATTGTATCTTTTAATAATGAAGCTACTTTATTAATGATTACATCATCTTTTTTTCTTGATTCCAAAAATGAAATCTGATTATTGGCAGAATAATTGCGAAGAGGACTCTTTTGATTTTTAAGACAAGAAATCAACTTTTCTAGGTTCATTTCATAGAATTTCTCAATATCTTTTAAAATAGAGTCAGGGTCGTATTGTTCTCGGATTTGCTCTGTAGTCAATAATTTTTTCATTTTATTAAGTTTTTTTTTGATTAATATTTTTATGTTTTATAGTATTTAAGATTTATTTTAATAGTATAACTTTTGTCGTTTTCAAATCCTTTCCATGAATTAATCTAGCAAAATATACACCTGATGAAAAACGATCTGCATTCCAGCTTACTTTGTAATTACCAGGGAGTCTGGTACCGCTTGCCAATGATTCAACTAACCTCCCTCTAACATCATATATATCTAGGGAGGAACTCTTTAATTTATCTGTTATTGGTATATCGAAACGCAATGTTGTTGTTGGATTGAATGGATTAGGATATGCAGGATGTAGTTCAAGTTTCATAGGAACAATCCTATTCTCAAAATTAAAAATTCTTCTTTGAACGATATCATTATTTCCATCAACAAACTCATAAAACAAGTCGAAATCTAAAGCATCTTCATAAAACATTAAATTGATGGTATCCCTAGACAGAATTCCTTTTCTTGTAAATTCAATGACCGAAAAACCTTTATGAGGAAAATGCTTAGTTAGAAACATTTTCCCAACTCCCGAAGGTGTTTTTATAAGATTAATAGCTTGAGTTTGGTCAAAGAATATTACTTTAACTTGTCCCGAGGTTATTGTATCACTAATGATGATATCAATTTGATTTCCAAATCTATTCATTTCAACGGGTCTTCCTACCATAGAAGTATCTTTTATAATCTCTCCATATTGTTGTTGATACCAAGACCACATTTGCATAAAAGCCATCCCGTCATCAAGGTCAAATACACTGTCAAGCTCAGATACCAAATGCGGGACAGAACTGTTTTCTTTAACAGGTCCAAGTTGATAATCTAAGTCACCCCAATTGTTGAATAAAGTATCTAGGTCATGATATGTAATTGCAGAATCTAGGTCATAATCTCCTAGCATTGGAGTTCTATATGTAAATGCAATGTCTACATTGTTATTTCCAGAATTATCTTCAAGGTAAGAAAAGTTTACAGTAATACTATCATGACTAGCGAATTCAGGTTTAAGAGTACATACAATTGAGGAGTCTAATATATCAAAGGGTGTAGAACTAAAATTTATTTCATCTAAGACAGATGATGTAACTGTGAATGCCATGTCTTTAATTTGTTCATTAAAATAAAATTTAATGGGATTATCTTGCATCAACAGCACCCAAGAATCTAACGATAAAGAAACATTCGTTATGCTTGGTGGAAGATTATCGTTTAAATTTAATAAACCCGTAAAACTACTGTCTGTAGAGTATTGGTTCGCTGCATCATCAAATAATGAAATGTTATCTATTGGATCTAGAATGATTGTTTCATTTCCATTTGGTGTATAGTTATAATCAAGATTTACTCTAATACTTGATTCACCTCCAATTAAAAAATTATTGTCAATCTTTGTTAAACTAGTAATCCAACAAGAATCAGCCTGACTCCCATTTGGATTAATGCTAACAATGATATCTGCTATCTCTATTATCCCAGTTGCATCATCGTCACCATAAATTTGATCATTGAAGTAAAGATCGATGAATGCATTATTCAAATCAAGTTCCAAGCTTTCAACAAATGGTATTATATAATCTTCTATGGTAAATAATGCTTCATAGTTGAACTGAATTGAATTGCCATTTGAATCAGCTATGTCAGCAGAAAATGAAAAGAAAATGTCGGCCTCACTTTCAAAATTATCCTGTGGAATTATGGATAAAACTGGTGGCTCTCCAGATAAACTAAGTGTAAATGTTATATCTTCACCATCCGCATCGGGTGAGCGAAGTATTATATATTCACCGAGTTCTGGTATTGTATATAGCTCCCCTGTTTCTGGATTGTACAGAGAATCAGTAAAAGTAAGTGATATTACATTATCCTGATCAACATTTACCGCACCATCTTCTGTATTTGATTCACCACTAGGTGGTAATTGATCGTTTAATATGATTTGCCCAGTAGTCTCTGATTGAGGAATTAGAACTCCAGATGATGTATATATCCTATCTTCTCCAGCAGGGTTAATAATAATGTTTTCCAAACCTGATGGTAAATTATTAAATGATAAATTAATTCTAATGGTATCCTCTCCACCTCCAAGACTGTTTCCTAAAATACTTGTCAGGCTTATGACATCAACGGCTGTGGCATTACCGCCATTTGTCTCAAGTAGGACTTGCAAATCTGTAGCACCAATTGATTCAGATTGAAAAGCATTACCATATATTCCATCAGAGAATATTATATCAACAAATGAATTATCATCGTCTAAAACATTTCCAATTATTTGAGCAGAACCATTAAGTAATAGTGTGTCTGTTTCATTATTGGGAAACATTCCATTTCCAGCAAGGTCATAAATGGATGACCCATTGACAGGGGAAAAAATCACATACTCGCTTCCTGATGGCGCTGAACCAAGCTGTAAAAATGCATGTATGGTTGTTTCACCGCCAGTTAATGGTGCACCTGTTGGATTGGTTAATTCAACAATGGAGAGAGAAATACAATTCCCACCATCGGGGTCAAATTCATATTCAAGATCTCCAATCTCTAATCCACCTAATTCTGATGCTGTTGAATAAACACCTTCGCTAAATGTAATACTTACATATTGGTTTGTCGATGCCATATTACTTGATTGTATGAGCGGAGGCGATTCGTCGGCAGTTCTAAATTGTATTGAGTCATCAACAAAAATATTCCCGTTAGTATCTTGTATATTTGAAATGATAAGATTTATGTATGCATAATCAGGTAAATCATTGTCTGGATCGATTGTAAAATTGACGTTATTTTCAGATGTAATGGAATAATCTATCTCCTGGTCTGTGTCTGTATTTAATAACAAAATGGAACTAGTAGCGTTAGCATTGTTAATTTCTAATCCAGAATTATTTTGAACTGGTTCAGAAAATTCTAGCTCTATATTTGTAAATGTTGATATTTCTGTTGCTCCATCTACTGGATTCGTAGATACCAAAACGGGTATCAACTGATCAGAAAGATTTTGTGTTCTAGATGCACTTCTCAGTAATCCTATGCCAAAGGAGTTAAATATGGAGGCATTATCAAATGCTTGTATGGTAACCTGCTCAAGACCTGTTGATTCACCTTCAACATTAATATAAAAACGTACAGTATCCTCACCACCGACTAAAGGATTTCCTGACACTGAAGATATATAATCAATAGTTACGTCTGTTGCGGTGCCTGCACCTTGATCAAAAGTCAATTCAAAATCTGATACAACCATAGCCCCGTTTCCAGTAGCATCAGTATACATACCTTCACTAAAATATAATTCTAGGTAACTATCATCGGATGCAATTGTAGAACCTATGATCTCGGGTAATGTACCCATGGCTACCTTATAATTTCCTATGTTACCACCATAACCATCTACAACTATATAATAAGTACCTGGATCTAGCCGGAAACTATCAATTATACTAGCAAAATAAGGAGGTTCTACACTAGCCTCCGGGCAAAAATCTTGAGTTCCATCATCAAATTCAGTTAATGAAACAGTATTACCACAGGCATCCTTGATGGATAATATAGTATCAAAGTCTGTTATGGGATCACAAGTATCAACATAAATATTTTTCGTATCGAGCAATGTAATCTCGTATGCAAAGTCTACGCCATCATTCCATTCATTTTCAAATTCCCAGTCATCACCCATAGATTCATCTAGTTCTGACTCATGATAAAAGGGTAATGAGACTATAACCGAATCTACGCATGGTCTTGAATCTTGCGCTCTTAACTCCTGAACGAGCAATGAAGTAATAATGAATGATATCAGTCTAATCATTTTTTATATTTACCCATCCATTTCCAAAATCATTTATAGTAACCTCTAAATTATTTTCATCTCGTAATGTGGTTAAACTCTTGTCCCACTCAAGTGAGCAGCCTCTTGCATTCTCGGCGATAAAATAAATAGTTGCAATAGACCAAGTCCCCCCCTCATTCTGATTTGATTCCATATCTGGAAGATAATATATGAAAACATCTACTGTCCCTTCTGCAGTATCTGCCACTGCGACTGGATCATTATCACCTTTGAAAAAAGGTCCCGGTACCATAGTGTCATATTCCAAAGTGACTGGATCATAGTCAAATCTTAAATGTGCGCCTGCAGCTGGTTCTAGTTCTAATCCATAAATTTCTACTGAAATGGAATCAGAGAAAGTTGCCTCAACCACCGGTGGATGAAAAAAAACTGCGGGGGGATCAAGGTCCATATTTGCTGGGTCATATGGATTATCTAACTCATATTTTGCTTCTTCACATGAAAAAGATAATAAGAGAATAGTAATATGGAAATTCTTTGTTATCCTTATCATATTATCAAAAATTGAAATTCAATTGAAATTGGTTAACATCAGGATTGTATTCTAAATCAAAAAAATACTCCCCATCAAAATAATCATCACTAGGTGCAACAAGATAAGCATGAATCATATTTACTATCCAAATGGAAGCCGCTATCCCTCTAATGTTTCTCATATATTGATTATATCTATTAGTCTCAGCAGCATATTGTATCACTTTTGGCCTTAGCTCTGAAAGCAAATGTGGGTCAGTACCATTACGGTATTCATCATAGTTCTCATCAAAACCACCCCAATTCTTGTTGTATTGATAATATGATATTAAGGCCAACAGGCCTAGGGTAGCCTCAGTTCCCATAAATCCATATCCAGGATATTTTCTCTGCACCCATAACTGTCCACTTCCTGGAACAACAGTAGACATCAATAAAGCTTTTACCTTAGTTGGTATTGGTGGGAGTTTAAACCAACTTCTTTTTCTTCCAAAATCACTAGTTATCATTACTGATGAAGTATCAGAACCAACTGTTAAGGTATCAGGAACTGGGAGACCACTTACATTATATGCCATTTTTTTCATTTGAAATAAAAGACTATCAGTTAAACCACTACTATTCATGGCAAATTCATCCACCAATGTCTCCATGTCAATTGAAAATAGGCGACCACTTATCAGAAACTCATCTTTATCTTTTTTCTGAATGTTTCCAGCAATCACATAATTTACTTTTAATTTTTTTCCTAGATCAATCGCACATTCTTTGCTCCAGCAAGCCCAATAATCTTTTTTCCTCGGGTAATATATGTCTATCTCATAGGTAAGACCGCTATCTTGAACCTGAAACATATCAAGATCTCTTATGGTTTTACGTAGTTCCTCTGTTAGGTATTCTGTAAGCGGAGTAGATACATCCCACCCCTCGAACCTGAGAACAGCTAATTGATTACCCGTTTTCATGGAAACAGTCCTAGTAATCTCTGATGCGGAACAGAAAACTACAAGGAGATGTATTATGATTATGCCTCGGATCACGAACATCACTATTAATAAGGGTTATTTAACAACCTTACCTAAACTTACATCACACAGCGACCATTGTCAAAGAAAGACGTAATTTATGAAAATCTTTCAAAATTGCTTTAATGGATTATCTTTAAACCATTGGTCGATATATGCAGATATCATTGTGTTTATGACTTTTTCTACATCTCTGTGCATCTTTTTTGAAGATGTTTGTCCCATTATTTC
>MDSZ01255043.1_pt1 | contig 47449 bp, 26 predicted proteins | sample 811201 | NCBI WGS metagenome assembly MDSZ01 (sample SAMN05326647, study PRJNA326480) | marine metagenome | isolation source: seawater | place: Indian Ocean: North | collected 2010 | reverse complement strand
TCAAGTAAATGTTCTCATTTATCGTCATCTTTGGCCCTCTATTAAACTCATTAAGCCCCATGTGGATTCCAATGAACACAACACTGATTAGAGCATGTGATCAGGACGTATCAATCGTCACCCAGAAGAAGAGAAGAGGAGTATACTGGAGTTATGAACATTTGAATCAGTTCTATGGACCATTTAGATCCAATGAACAAGCAATAGCAGACGCACGTACGTATAGTAGGTATGGCACTACAAATAAGGAACTCATTTCATCAACCTGAAGATGTAGATAAGAGACTGCTAGCTATTGACCATTTCAAGGATACAATACTAGCAGAGTTCTTACCTAGTGTACTGGAGTTCAAAGACTTCAGTAACTATCAGAATGAGCACATCAAAGATAATGGTAAGGGTTATCCTATACTAGAGGAGGAGTATGTTAATGCATCCAAGGGTAATAATGGTTGGGCAATAGCACCATTATACTATAACAATAAGCCTTACATGCGTAATGCTATGTACATGCCTAAGACATGTAAATTGTTGAAGTGGATGAGTCATACATCCTACGCAGGTATAACAGCATTAAATCCTGGATTTGGATTAGACTGGCATTATGATGATGACCCTAATCCTGATACATTACAGATAAGATGCTTCTATACACTAGAGACATGCGGAGGAGCGTATATTGAGGTCCAAGAGACTGAAAAGCGTGTTGTACGAAAGTATTTCAAGGACGGAGAGTACATGTTATTTCATAGTAGGAAGAAGCATAGGGTATGGAATGAAGGTATTGTACCAAGGTATAGTCTTGTAATCGATGTTTATTTGTAAATGTTAATATAAATGGGGTAGTGTAGGATAGTATCCTTAGAATGATTCTCAATAAGAGGTGGAAATGTTGGAAAATGTGCGGGGTTGTTGTGGTCTAAGCCTGCAGTGGACCATTTGTCAAGCGTCCTTGTGAAACTTTACAAACTGTCCACTTTTCTCCCAAATTGCCGAAAAATCTCTTATAATTAGAAATGTACAGCACAGGAACTTTCTAATGCCTCGCGCAAAAGCCACAGGAACGGCAAAAAGTGCCACAAAACCGAAAACTGTGAGAAAACGCCAAAAGAAGGTGAAAGATGTGATTTATGACACATCTGCACAGTCTGGTGCAATAGATCAAGTAGAGATTAAAGACCAGAAAGTATTAATTACTTTCCAAGGTAGGGACACTCAGTATACATTTAACTGTAGTATTCTACCAGAATTTGTAAAAGAAGTAGAAAAGTTTGTGAGTGAAGAACATCTTTCACTTGGCAAATATTACAACCAATTAGTGAAAGACGGTCAGTTAACTCAGATCTGAAGATAATGGCGAAAACCTGGAATAATCGTGGAAAGTCTAACAAACGTGGACATTCTCAGAAAAAGAGAGAATATCAACAATTGGAAGATTTGAGAGACATGGGATTACTTAAGAAGATAAGTAATCAGAAAAGAATACAAATAGACAAAGATTCAGACTTTAAAGACACTTTCTTTGACGATTAGCATTCATGGACTATCACTCAGTTGTACAAGATTATCACAAAGGTGCACTTTCACCTTCAGAATGCGTCCGATTGATGCAATTCTTACTCGACACAGATTGTATTAACGAGTTTCCAGAATTACTGGAGGTTAGTGAATACTATGTGTTGGAGGGTTTGTGTTATCAAGTCGGATACATTGTGGACTAAATGCAAAGAAATAAGGGACAGTTGCCCAACTGACCGAGGTCAGCCGCTTTGCTCTCTAAGTATAGAGCTCCAAGGGGAAAAACTCAGCCGCCCGTGGTCAGTTCACAAACTGGCACAGGTTTTGTTGTGGGGTGCTGCTCAGGGTCTATAATGAACTCATGAGACAAATCAACCTCACCGAGTCTGAAGAAAACGTCCTTGTTCAAATGGCGATGTTCTTCAACGACCTCGGATCCCCTGATGAATTCGATCAGGACGCTTACAATTCTCTCTTTGAGAAAATCACCGAACCTTCACCCTTCGATTATTCATGAGCACGCTGCACCACGAGTCAATTCTTGAGTCACTCTATGAAGAGGTGATGGAAGAGGCGACCGACACAGGCAACATTCACATGATGTCCGTGATGGACATTCAAGCAGAGGTCATCCGACGATTTAACGACCTGTGCCAATAAGAACCAAAAGCGTCCCTAGTGGACGCTTTTTTAATTGACCCCAGGCGGCTGGAATTTTCAAGGTGCAATGAAAAGACCCCTTGCGGGGTCTCTTGGAGCTATGCCGCTGCGGTGCATAGTTTTGTGATTACGTCTTGGGGAACTTCCTTCACCTCAAGTTGTAAATGGTCAGCGTGAGCAAAATACTGATTGATGTGCTTGGATGTGGTCCGAGAATAATAGGTGCTTGTTTTGAAGTGACCTAGGTCTGGACTGTATCCTGCAACGGGTGTCTCGTAAGAGAAGAAAATTGATGACCCGTCGTTGAGTGAGAGTTCAGTTTTGTTAGAACCGAGTTGTCTTAGAATCATTAAGATGATTTGCTTGGTTGACTTCTTAAGTATAGGACCAAATCGACGCTGCAGGGAGAAAAATGGACACTTTGTCAATTGTCCCCAGGCGGCTGACTTGGGCAGAAAAAAGCACCCTTGCGGGTGCAGGTGCTTATCCTAGTTTGATTTTGCCAACTAGGGGAAGCAATTCTTTTACGAGTGCTTCAAGGTAAAGGACTGGAAGTAGAACAAGTGCAAGTCCGTCGCGGGGATAATCCTTGAGTGACTTGAGTTCAACTTTACCGAACTTGTAAGACTCTTTGACTTGGGGTGCATCTGGAGTGATGACGACAGGCAAGGGAGTTGCAGAAGTTGGGTTGACCTTGGGTGCTGCTTTTCTTGTTCTGGTTGAACGTGGTTTTGCAGCGGTGCTTGCTTTGCGTGCTCTGGTCTTACGTGCTGGTTTTGCAGGTGACTTGGAGACGGTAGCAGTTGAAGGCATGCAGAGTAAAATGCATTTGACTCTTACATTCTACAGGCAAGGGGTTGACAGATTGCCCAAACGTTACACAATGACACAAAAAGGTCCACTTTTATTTGTGTCACAAGAGAGGTAGCGCGACCCATAGCTATGGGCATATAATGAAAGAGTACAAAACAAGGATCAACTTGCAAACTCATCAAATCACCCTAGGCATGAACATTCCATCCGAGGGCAAACTCACAAACCAAATGTGGGTCGATTTTCTCCAAAGCGTCTTGCACCTAATCCAATTTGCAACCATCACGGATGCAGTCGGAATTTTCAAAGGCGAAATGGAAGCAAGCAAAATCATCAGCATTACGATTGATGAAAGGACCACGGGTTCCGACCGCATGATCAAAAATCTGCTACAGGTCGGCGAACTGTACAAAAAGCAATTCCGTCAGGACTGCATCATGTACTCTATGACAAAGGTCGATGAATTAGTCTTTCAGTAGACAGTTCACAAGGGGGCACATAGATGCCCCCCTTCCTATTAACCCCCCCTTATAATAGATTCATGTCTAACAGCATTTTCAATCCCATGATTTCAGGCAATGGTTTTCTCTGCTCTCCTAATATGGAAGACTTCTGCAAACGCATGGTCGCCCAAGAATTAGAACAAGAGACCATACGGCAAGAAATCAGAAACGGATTAAGACCTGCCCCTATGTGGGGACAGTCTACAAACTGGTATATAAGCGATAGACATTAGTCCGTCATCGCTTATAATACTATTATCCACAAACGAATTCCATTTATGCGAATCGCTCTTGCACTCATCATCATCCTAGCAGGGGTGGGTATTGGTTCTAACCTCATCAAGCAGGTTGAACAAATGACAGAATCCAGAAATGGACAATTATGTCAGGTTGACCCATCCTACTGCAAATGAATATGTTGAATGCATCCGTGTATGATCAACTGATCAACCCAACCCCAACGATCTCTTACTATTTTCTTTCATGGCAACAACCTGCATCCGCTATTGGACCGACAGAGAACCAAGCAGAGCAAAACTCATGCACCTCTCAACCTTTAGACATGCAGAGCAAATGATTGATGATCTTATCAGACTTGGTTGGAGGGCAGAGATAGCACCACCTCACATTTGAGAAATGGCACTAGGGGGCGTTCGCGCCCCCTGCCCCCCTAGCTAAAAGAGTCCCGCTTCGCTAACCTACAAAAGTGGGTACGTGCGGGAGCGATATATAGAAAAAATTTTCCCAGGAAAAAAATTGCCACAATGCCTGTTTACAGAGACTACGAAATTCGCATAAATTTCAACGAGCTTGTAGAAGCTCGGATACCTGTGTGTGATGCCCTTCATCCAGATCACTGCCTCACAGAGGAACAGGTAGATCACATAGCTCACGCTTGCCGCACTCAGATAACACTCGATTCGGTCTATCAGCAGGTCGATCACCTGATCTGGGACTACTGCGAAGAAGCAGGTATCGAAGGACCAGGAGTCGATCCTCGCCCACAGTACGGTCAAATATCGCCGCCACCTGGTTGGGAAGCTGAGTTGAACCGTAGAGAGAAAGCAGCAAAAGAATTCGAGATGGTGCCCCTTGAAGGTGGTTCATGGACTATACAAGTCCCTCGAAGGAGAAAGAAGGATGAGTGATAAACTTAAACCAGGTAGTTACATAGACACTCAAGGAATGGGTGGTCCGATGTCACCCGAAGACCTTGCTAAATGGAAAGCAGAGGGACACAAAGAGCAAGAATATAAACCTGCTATTATAAAACCTCGTAGGTTGTTCACAGATACTTACGTTAAGGAGATGTCAATATTAATCAACGAGGTACTTGACGCAAGGGAAGGTAAGATGAATTACACATCTTATTTTGATACAGAAGAATTCAAGCATCCCGTAACAGAGGATGAACCACCTTACAGTAGACCTACAAAACATGACTTCGAGGATAGAATCCTCAGAAAAATGTTTCCTAAGCCATGATTACTAAACAAGATAAAGACGAGATAAAAAAAGTCGTCCTAGAAGCTTTAAGGGAATGGGTAAAAGAAACCGAATACCTAACCCAACCTACCGATCCAGAAGGTAGGTATTATTGTAGTAAAAGTGATTGCGAAGGAGTACGCTTTACAGAATGAGACTTGGAGTAATGTGTTCTGGCAACGGAACCAATTTCGAGAATATCGTACACAAGTGTCCTGAACACGAAGTTGTCATGATGGTGTACAATAAGAGAGACTGTGGTGCTCTTTATAGAGCAGAGCGTCTCGGTATACCTAACTGTAGATTAAAGAGTAGTCAAACGAAAGAGATTATAGAACTGTTTAAGATCTACCGAGTAGACTTAATAGTACTTGCAGGGTGGATGAGGGTCTTACCCAAGAAGTTTATCAAAGCTTTTCCGAATAAGATCATTAATATACACCCAAGTCTCTTACCAAAGTACAAGGGTCTTCATGCTGTAGAGCAAGCATTCAGTTCTAATGACAAATTTACTGGTTGTACAGTTCATTATGTTAACGAAGAACTTGACGGTGGTGAAATAATAGAGCAAACCTCTGTCATTATATGTCCAGAAGATACCCTAGATACCTTAACCTATAGAATACAGCAAGCAGAACACCGATTATTACCTCAGGTTATTAAGCAAATCTGTAAAAATGATGAACTTGTGTTGACTTGAACATAATACATGCTATAATTAGTATTACATCAGCAAGGAACTATGATCAATCTCGACGAAAAGTATCACAATTATCTTGGAGGGGGCAAAACCTTCCGTATTGATGGAGTGAATGAACCTTTGAGAGGTTATGGTTATCATTGTGACGGAAATGACATCAAAGGTTACTATGTAACCACCACAAATTACAAATTATTCTACAATTTGAACGAGCAGTTCCTAAGAATGGAGGCACTCTGTGGAGAATCCTGAGGTAATGACACTTCTACTTGGCTTAAAGAGTCAGGTAGAAGCACTTGAAGAGCGTTTGAACTCAATGGAGCTTCTTTTGAAGCGTCCAGGTCACGAAGATTATGAGAAATTAGTCGATGTTGTACTCGAACACGACAAAGATCTCCATGATCCTGTCTATTTGCATGACATGCAAGACAAATACTTTGAATGTGTGAGCGCATGTGACCCAAATGCTCAGGAAGAATCTTGCGAAACAGTGTGTAAACCAATTTTAGAGACTCATGAGTAGCCATTATCATATCTACTGGGAAGATAGACCACTTTTTAAGAACTTAGACCAAGACGAATTCGATTTTATTTGGGAAAAACTCATGTGGTGTTACTCAGATGAGCTAACATACATGAAATTCGACGAAGAAAGTGTTGAAAGCAAAGAATTACTCGAGCCAAGTTATTAAATCAAGAAAAAATCGCGAAAAATCGCGTCGTGACGCTCTAAATATTTCAAAATATAGGGCGAAAATCCTATGGAAGAAGCTTTTCTCGCTTTAGAAGGCGATTTTACCGTAAAAACAGGTCAAACCTGTACTGAGTATCATAAAATATCGGATATTCCCGAAAAATTTGACCATCTAATCAAATTTTTACCAAATATTCCCCCTAGTCCGCACTCGGAAGCTGATCACGAGCACATGGGAAACTTTACTGACTACATACATATGCTACAAGCACGTGAACAGAAGTAATTTACCTTGCCAGAGCTCGATAAAACTGAATTAGCTGATAAAACCCGCCCAGATTTCACTGTAAACGACTCTGTGACGGCAACTGGCAATGCCACAGCACCTGCTTCTGAGACAATAACGAATGTTACTGCCACAGTTTCACCTGCTGAACCTAATTTAGTCATTACTCCAGGCACAACAACTGTAACAATAACGGGAACTATCATAGATCCGTTCATTGATACCTTCACATACGTAGAACCAGGCTATACAAACCTTAATTCTACACCTACAGAGGTCGTCTCCACGTCCAACATGCCCCAAGAGAAGGTCATGTACGACTTGGATCAAGATATGACCTCTTTTGTTTTGCGTACTTTTACTGTTGTAGTGACATATGACACCTATACAAGTGGTACCCTTAATCAATCTGGGTTAACTTATACAGAGGATGTTACATTAAAGATATATAATTCATGGGAGGGCATTCGGTCCTTCGTTGATAACTACAACTTCCCAGATTAATGCCAGCAGTAACAAGAATAGGAGACGCAGACGTATCGCATTGTTCAGGAATGGTGCGAGCACAAGGCTCTGGTAACGTCTTCTGTAACGGTATACCTATCTCTCGTCAGGGAGATAACAACACAGGGCACCTATTACCTGGTACCCCATGTCCTAGTCATGCTGCTCCTATAGCAACAGGGAGTACAACCGTATTTGTAAATGGTAAAGGATGTGGTAGAGTAGGAGATGCGACATGTACATCAGTCGCACAAGGATCACCAAACGTATTTGCAGGATAGATTATGGCAAAGATGAAAAAGTCACAATGGTTAAGTGACGGTAATATAGAGACCATTCCTAAGAAGACAAGTCAAGGAAGGTCGAAAATGACAAAGTACTCAGCATCGAGCAGGAACCATGCCAAAAAGAAATACAGAGGGCAAGGCAAATAGAATAATCAATGGAGTAAGGAACCATAATGTTCCCGTAGATATGGGTGATAACTTCTACGAGAACGGAAACGAGTATTGCAAGTACCTCATTACAGACCCCAGAAGCGATGTCTATCTGCGGAACTCGAAAAAAGTGTCTAAATAGATTGAGGTCGATACATTAGTAAATGGCAAAGGGTGCACTTACAAGTCGTGCCTTTAAGGATTTTGACTTAACCTTCCGTCGAAATCCGATAACTAACGACGTTAATACCTTAAAGAACGAAGAAGCAATCAAGGAATCTGTAAAGAACATTGTTCGATACAATTTCTATGAGAAGCCTTTTCTTCCGAATTATGGTGGCAACGTAACTGGTGCCCTATTTGACTTATTTGATGTTGGCGAGTCAACGCTGATCGAAACTCAGATCAAAGATTGTATAAACACGTATGAACCCCGTGTAGTTTGCTATAGGGTTATTACTGAGTTTGTAGAACGCGACAATGACTTACAAATTGAGATTTATTACCTGATTACAGGTCTTCCTAATGTTATAGATCACTTGGAAGTAATACTGAAGCGGTAAATGGCTCTAACACAAGTCAATTCGTTAGAATTTAACGAAATTAAGGCACAATTAAAATCGTATTTGAGGAGTCAGAGTGAATTCTCTGATTATGACTTCGAGGGATCTTCCTTATCGATACTTTTAGACGTATTAGCGTATAATTCTTACTATTCTTCTGTAAATGCGAACCTGTTAGTCAACGAGAACTTCCTTGACACCGCAGTTTTGCGTGAAAACGTAGTAAAGCTCTCAAAATTGATCGGTTACACTCCTAGAAGTGCTAGAAGTGCCCGTGCGACCTTCACTGTAGTGGTTCAAACCGTTTATGGAAGCGGTGCGAACGGTAGAGGGTACCCAGAAAGCGTTCAGATCAACAAAGGTGTGTTCGTTTCCTTCACTGGAGAGAATAATGCCAATTATATCTTCTCCATTCCTAAAGATTTGATCGTTTCCGTCAATACATTAGACGGAAAGGCAACATTTACTGGTGTTGTGTCTTATGAAGGTGTGTTCATTACTGATACCTTCGTTAAGAGCACTTCAGACAGACAAAGATTCATATTATCTAATGATGCTGCGGATACTTCTTCTATGACAGTTGAAGTAACACGTGGCACATTGACTGATGCTTACCTAGAAGCGACTGATATCACTGCTCTAGACAATACAAGCAAAATATTCTTCCTAGAGGAGTCAGAAACCAAAAGATCAGAGCTTATCTTTGGGGACGGCATCCTGGGAGACGAATTATTGAATGGAGACGTTATTGAGGCTACCTATACTACCTCTGCTGGTGCCGCTCCTAATGGTTTGACTGGATTTAGCTTTGCTGGTACAGTTAAGAACTCTCAGAACGACCCAATAACCTCTGGAATCACTTTAACACTCGATGCTGCTCCTGATGGGGGTGCTCCTGCTGAAAGTATTGACTCAATTAAGTATTCTGCTCCAAAATTCTACTCTTCCTTCGGAAGGGCGGTAACTACTAAGGATTATGAAGCTATAATTCCTCAGATTTACCCAAATGTCCAATCTATCGTCGCTTTTGGCGGAGAAGAGGCAGATCCTCCCGAATATGGCAAAGTGATGGTTGTCATTAAGCCTAAAAACGCAGACAAACTGTCAATTTCGGAAAAAGATGCGGTTCAGAAGAAAATTCGCTCATATTCCGTTGGTGCCGTAGAACCGAAGATCATGGATCCTTCAGTTCTGTATATTGACCTTACTTCTTTCGTATATTTCAACCCAAATGCGACTAGAAGATCTCAAGACGACATTAAACAGATTATTTACCGAACATTAGAGAATTTAAACAGTTCTGCTGAATTTAACAAGTTTGGTGGTAAGTTTAAATATTCTAAAGTTCAAAAAATCATTGATGACGCTGAACCAGCGATCACATCAAACATTACAAGAGTTAGAATGCGGAAAAACGTCCTAGTGACGTTAAATCAGCGTTTCAACTATAAGATATGTTTTGGTAACCGTATTAATGCTCAATTAGAAACTCCAACGTTTGAAACGAACGGATTTAAGAGAGCTGACGGTGGAAATCAGATTTATTACTTGAATGACGACGGTTTAGGTACTGTACGTCTATTCTACGTGAACGCAGACGGTTCTAAGCAGTATATCGGTGGTAACTGGGGTACAGTTGACTATGCCAATGGTAAAGTCACTATTAACGACCTTATTATTGATGAGGTAGTTAATTCTACTGATAACCTTATCCAGTTCTCAGTTGTACCAGAATCCAATGACCTAGTTTCTCTCCGAGAGACCTATTTGACATTGGGCATAGATAACTTAGTTGTTAATGTTATTGATGATGAAATTTCCAGTGGTAGCAATACATCTGGAACAGGTATAATCCCAGAATCTAGTTATAGTTAATCCATGCCAATAGAGCAGTCTTCGTGGAAGGTAGCTTCGTGGGTCACTCCCTCAACGCAGGTAACAGTTGACCCGATTGATGCTTCCGTATCACCTGAAAGTAGATCCAAGATCTCTGATAGAGTTGAGGAACAGATCCCTCAGTTCATTAGGGATGATTATGGTGACTTTGTAACGTTTTTAAAGTATTACTATAAGGGATTAGAACTTAAGGGTAATCCTGTAGACATCATACAGAATATAGATGAATATTATAACATAGACAAGCTTAATGACCTCATAGAGAAGACTACAGCGTCCTCTGGAGTCGATTCTACTACTACAGTCATTGACGTTTCAAATACTAGGGATTTTCCTAAGGAAGGACTAATCCAGATTGATGAAGAGATCATATATTACAAGGATAAGAGTCAAACACAGTTTAAAGAGTGTACAAGGGGTTTCCACGCTACTACTAAGGTAGGTAATCTCGGAGAATACACTTTTGCCTCATCTACAGCCGCTACTCACTCTTTTGGTGCGGATGTAATCAACTTAAACAACCTTTTACCTCTATTCTTACTTCAGAGGTTCAGAGATCAGTTTGCTGAGTCATTCCCAAGCAAATTTGATGAAGGTATTAGGCAATCTTCAGTTACTAAGCGTTTAAAAGACTTCTATGCTTCTAAAGGTACCTCTAGGTCATTCAAATACCTTATGAGGGTTCTCTTTGGTGTAGAATCGACCATTGCTTACCCTAAAGACAGAATATTCAAACCATCGGATGCTTTCTACACTGTTAGAGAGGTTATTCGTGCTACAGCGATTGAAGGTAACCCAGTAGAGCTAACTGGAGAGGTTTTATACCAAGCAGACGACCCAAATGACGCTGCTGTCAATACTGCGCGGATTTATGTTAAATCCGTAGTTGAAGTTTTCACCGAAGACGGAAAAATCTACGAATTAGACGTAGATACGGAAAATGGTGCTGGAGAATTCACTACTCCGTACAAAACCATCCTCGCTGAAGATTTAAGCAATAATTTAACAGATCAGATCGTTACTGTTGACTCTACACTCGGTTGGCCTGAGAAAAACGGTAGCATTCGGATTAATAAGGAAATAATCAACTATACCGAGAAGACGGTAAACCAATTCCTCGGTTGTACTCGTGCTAGACAGGATACAACTGTAAATGGGCACATTGCGGGTTCTGAGGTCACTTCATCCTTTGAAATTTACGGATATTCCAATAGAGACCAATCTAAGATCACTTTGAAGGTCTATGGAGGTACTAGAGGTGTATCTTTGGAATCTGGCGGTAAATATTACCTTCAAGACTCAAAAGTCACCACTCCTGCTGCTCCAGGCTTCGATTCACTCGAACCTATCTGGGCTAGCTTCGTTTACAACGTTAAAAAGCTCTTAAACGGCACAACACTGAATTTAGCGACTCCAGACAACACTGGGGCGGTTGTAGCGACTATTACGACCGATCAGAACCACGGATTGAAGCGTGATGACATTGTTCGCATTTTAAACGCTCCAGAAGACGTATATAACGATCAATTCGTCGTTTTGGGTGTTGGAAGCTTTACAACCTTCGATATTAAGGTTCCATCGACTCCAATCGCAGGAATTAACCAAAATTTCCTAATTACGCGAGAATTCGCAAAAGCGACTTCTACAGATACGTCAATTCGCACAAATCTCGAAAATACGCCATCTGACGTTCAAAATCTTTATAAATCCAAAGATCACGCAATTATTGCTTCTGCTGGAGTTCCTGGGCACGAAGTTGGTCCATTTAGCCCAGATGACCTTGATCCTGGCAATCAACGCTATTTAAAGCGACTTCCACTTACTACAGTTACAAAATCCGAAAAAACGGCAACTCCAGTCGGTCAAGTCGGAATGGGAGTAAATGGAGTTCCATTTTTCTCATATAAGTCGGAAGATAAGAAATTATACGGTGGAGTTAAGGGAATAACGATAATAAACGCTGGAGACGGTTATGATATCACTAATCCACCAATAGTCGAGTTTGAACCCCTTTGGACAAAGGATACCGCGTATTTCCTCAATCAAAGAGTTAGAAACAGTGCTGGTAACCGTTATAAGAACTTAGGGACTGGTAAGAGCGCAGAATTGGGTACAGAACCCACTCACCTCGATTCGTCGCTTGTACAGGACGGTGGATGCCTCTGGCAGTTTGAAGGCGAATCTGCGGAAGCAACCGTTGGTGTATCTGGTAGATTGTATGCTGTTAACGTAATACAGCAAGGAAGTGGATATATTGAAGCTCCTACCGTTGCTATCTCTGGTGGAACCCCTGAGGTAGAAGCTGCTGCTACAGCGACTATAACGAATGGAAAAGTCACTGCTATTGCTGTAAGTGCTTCTGGTATTGGATATGACTCTGTACCTACCGTTACCATCTCAGGTGGTGGTGGACAAGGTGCTATGGCTGAGGCAGTCGTCAGAGGCGGTCTAGAGACGATTACAGTGACTCCTGGTAAAGAAGGGTCTAATTATAGTGAAAGACCCAATGTAACGCTTATATCGGGTTCTGGTGCTGTTGCGTATCCATCTATCGTTAATGGTAGAATTGTTTCCATAATCCTGACTTATGGTGGTAGTAACTACTATGGTCCTCCTGACGTTGTTATTGAAGGTGATGGAGTCGGTGCTGTTGCTTTTGCGACCATTGATGGAAATTCTAGACAAGTTACGAGTATTAGCGTAACTAATGGTGGTATTGGGTATACCGCTGGTAAAACATTCGTATATGTCGTATATCCAGGATCTGGCGCAACTTTCCAAGTTCAGCTCCCAGAATTAAGTGTAAACCTTGCTGCTACTCCAGACGAGCTCAGTAAACCGTTATTTGTCGCACCGAAGATAGCAGACATTCATAATGGCGTATCTATCAAAGGTGCCAATAGTGGCATATATGGTGGAGAATACGGATATTTGTATAATCCAAGGAAACTGCGCTTCTTATTAGGAGATAATGTTAGTGATGCCAATAATTCCGAATTAAACCCAACTAGACACTCTCCTATCATTGGATGGGCGTTTGATGGTCATCCTATCTACGGTCCTTACGGATATGCCGATAGAGAGAATAAAAACCCATATAATCAGTTAAAACAGATGATTAGCTCTTATAGAGTTAGATCTAGTCGAGATGCGCTGATTACTGGTTTGAACGATGAAATGGGAACCTATATCGAAGATTATGAGTATGTTGAAGGTTTAGGTGACTTAGACAAGTATAATGGTCGTTTCTGCGTAACTCCTGAATACCCAGCTGGTGTATACGCTTATTTCTGTACATTAGACGGTACAACAGGTAATCCCAAATTCCCTTACTTTGTTGGACCTGAGTTTTATTCTCAGGCAGATGAAGTCAACTGGAAGGGTAATGGTATTCAGAAGAACTTTACTGAAGATGCTGTAAGATATAAAGACCCATACGTCTATACTGACACTTCTATTGTTAGAAGAAAGGATCTTGGCGATCCTGTTAATTATGTTCTTGCTTTAGAGGATGCTACTACTCCTATTGTCTTAGAAAGTGATGATAGTGGTACATTCATTGGATTTGTTGATATTGGAATTGGATATTATGACTACTTCCCAACTGTACGTGGTGGAGCAGTTGATTCTCTATATGTTTCTGCTACCAATAGGTACTTTAGTTCAGGATTGGATCAATACCTTATAGAAGGTCCAGGATTCAGGTATAAAGTTAATGATAGACTGGTATTTGATGAAACAGGTACTGGTGGATCAGGTATATCTGCTAGAGTCTCTCTTATTGCTGGTGAAACCAGTAACGCATTGACTTATGCGGTTAATAGTACTACTGATGAGATTACAGCAGAGCTTACAACAGCAACTCCTCACTATGTCAAGGTAGATGACACAATAGACATCACAATTGGTGATAATGAGATTACAAGAGAGATAGATGTAAAGATCATTGGAAACAAATACCACTTTAAGTATTTTGATCTTAGCAATTTTTATATCAGTTCTAAGGGTAGGATTCTACAGGCCAATCTTAGTATTGTTGGAGGAATTACGTACACTAACGGAACCTATAATAATATACCGTTAAGTGGTGGAACTGGTAAGAATGCTTCTGCTAATATCACTGTAAGTGGAAATGCTGTAACAGCTGTTGCTATTGTTAATCATGGTAAGGATTATACTGATGGTGATGTATTAACTGCTGCTACTTCTCAAATTGGTGGAACTGGTAGTGGGTTTGAAGTCAGCATAGGAAATGTTGAAAAGACAGGTGGAATATCTCAGGATGACTGGACTATCTTCGCTGGTAGTGGATATACTCCTGGAACATATACCAGAGTACCACTTAAGAACGCTAGTGCCTCTTCAGGAGAGGATGCTGAGTTTACTATCGTAGTTGGTTCTGGTGGAGATGTAGAATCCTGTACAGTTACTAAGGTAGGTAGTGGATATCTTGTTGGTGAGCAATTAGATCCAACAGATTCTGATATTGGTGGTGGTAGTGGATTCTACATCACACCTACTAAGGTTATTCAAGAATTTACTGGTAGAGGTACTAAAGCTCATCAACTTGAAATAGGTCATGAGGTAGTAATCACAGGAACTAACCCTGCTGACTATGATGGTACTCATACAGTAACAGGAATCAGCACTGGAAGGAAATTCCAGTTTAAGAAGGCAGTCCCTGTTATTACAGATACTGCTATTCCTACTAATTGCGTTGTTTACGTTAAAGAAGCAAAGTTGAACTTGATCAATGGTCACCTTTATAAGTTTAAGACCGATGAGAGTTCCAACTTAGATAGAAGATTAGAATTTACATTTGATAAGGAGAATACTAACGTATTCACCTATAAGAACGTAGTAGACTTCTCTAATGACCCCGTAACTGGTCAACAGGAGTATATCACCATAGCACTTGTTGATGTACCAGGTACATTATTCTATTTTGACATTAATGGTAATCTAACAGGTAGTTACTTCAGTGTAATCAATGATCCATTCTTAGGTTCCAATACAGTTACTGCTGTTGGTACTGAGACTACATTGACCTTCAATTTAGCCAGAGAACCAGAGTCTGCCTATAGTACAAATAACAAACTGGCATACTCTACTAACTCAATATTCCCTTCTGGTGGTATATCCAAGATTAACATCGGTGACCCAGGTAGAAACTACTCTACCCTTCCTAAGTTTACTGGTATAGAGCGTGCTGGTGGCGGTGCTATGGCATATGCTACTATTTCTGGTGAAGTAGAAGATGTATCAGTTCTTGACGCTGGAATTGGATATAATGGTGCTCAGCCTCCAGCAGTTGTTTGTTCGATGCCCAATTATGTCGATCTAACTGTTGAACAAGTATTTGGAACGTTTGTTAAGGGTGACGTTGTTGTTTCTAAGCCCTCATTAGATACTAGCTGCGCTCGTGGTAAGGTAATCTGGTGGGATCCCAATACATCTATCGTCAGAGTAGAGCCATTACGCAATAACCTTACTGGTGCTGCTAATAGAGGCTTTATTATGTTCACTACTGGTACTGCTGCTACCAATAAGATCTATGTTGGATCTAACCAAGCAGTTATCAACAATGTTGATGGAACACAAGCAGCAATTGCTGCTGTTGTACCTAGCAGTGGTCCTGATATTGGTACCATTACCAATATGGCAGTTAATAATGGTGGTAGCAACTATAGAACTGCTCCAACTGTTTATATTGATGATCCTTATTATGGTGGTGTAGCTACACTAAGCATTCATAGTCAGAATACCTCTGCCAACTTTACAGCTGGTACATATACTGTCTCTCAGGAGTCGGTAGCACCTACTGGTGGTACTGGAGCATCTATATCAGTAGTTGTTAATGCTTCTACACAGGATATAGAGAGTGCTAGTGTAATAGATGGTGGTACTGTTTATTCTATTGGTGATTTAATCACAATTCGTGGTGAAGATATTACTGGTGGTACTTCTAATGATGATTTCGTACTTAAAGTCGAGACATTGACATATGTTAGAAAGGCAGTTACTGGTACGACGATTAATGCCTCTATAGACGAAGTAATTGTAACTAACTCAGGTTCAGGTTACTTATCTGCTCCAGATGTAGAGATATCTGGTGGTACAGGTCTTAGTGCTGCGTTGAGAGCTGAGATTATTGATGAAACTGTAAGTAGTATTATCATTGAAGCTCCTGGTACTAAATTCCAGAACCCTCCTATCATTACTGTTAAGCAAGGTACTGGTTCAGGTGCTTCTATCCTATTGAAGTCTTCTGATCTAGGTAAGATCATTAATTTAGGTGGAGATAACATCACCTACAACTATTCTCATGATAGAACTCTAAAACCAGCGGTTAATACAACATATAACCTACAACTTACAAGAACTCAGATTGTTGACTTCTTCACTGTTACAAATGGTGGTTATGCCTTTGTAACTAAACCTACTATTGAACTCGTAGGTGGTGGTGGATCTGGTGCTGTATTGAATCCAATCATTGATAACGAGGTTATCCAAGCAATTACTATCATAAGTGCTGGTAAGGGTTATTCATCTACTCCTGATGTACAGGCTAGGATGACCCACTCATTCGTTGCTCTACAATCTAACAGTACACTTAACTTCCCATATAATACTAAGATTCCTCTAGGGACAAAAGTTCAATTAGTTGAGATAGATGGTACTTTACCTGCTCCTTTAGCAACAAATACTGACTATTATGTCGTTGCTGCTACCATTGCTAATGGTCTTGCTGACAATCAGGTAAAACTAGCAACTACAGAGGTTAATGCTATTAATGGAACTACCATTACTATCACTGCTCCTCCTGCTATTGGACCTGGTGGAACATCCACATTTAACCTTACTACAACTGACTTAGGTGATAGTATAACTGTTAGTATGACACCAGCATCCTTTGCTATTGGTGAGAAACTATATCAAGGTACTTCAACTGATTCATATTCTGCTTTAGGTGAAGTTAAAGCTTGGGATCCTAAGGGTAGAATCCTTTCTGTTGAGATTGAGAGAGGTGAATTCTCTATTGGACAACCTGTATTCGGTTTACAGTCGAAAGCATTTGGTGAGATCCACGAATTTGATAGATCTATTGCTAATTTCACAGTATCTCCTATTGCTACAGCAACTGCTGAGTGGAAGAGAACTACTGGTATACTTGATCTTAATGAACAGCGTATATACGACTCTGATAGGTATCAAGAGTTCTCATATGTTGTTAACTCACCTATAAATGTCAAGAATTGGAAGAACCAGTTTAAGACATCTGCTCACCCTGCTGGATTTAAGGTACTTGGTACTCAAACCGTTACTCAATCAGCATTTAAGAGATATAATAGAAAATCATACTACAACCCTGCCAACCCAGATCCTAATGATTGGTGGGAAGAGAGATTTGGTCCATCTGACCAGTCCTTTAATGGTACAACATACTTCGTACCTAAACCATCTGCTTCTAACACTGGTAAACTCGCGAAGATACAGAACTTCTTCATGGGTAAACCTGACTATACTGCTACAGTACCTACCAATGTACAGATTAGTGGTAAGCAGCTGCTTGACGTAAGAAAGATCCTGTCTGCTGTTGTAGACAAGATGGATACTATAGAAGATAGGACATTTACCTTTGATGGTAGTAGTTCTTCTGTTGTATCTACTGCTAATGATCAGTTTACCTTAACTAATCATGGGTTTATAACTGGACAGAAGGTAAATTACAGTATCCTTGCTGATAGGTATCAGGATGCTAGAGATTTAATACTTGCTAATATTGATTATATCATTGATCAAACAATATCATGGTTAGAGACTAACTACCCTGCTCTGACAGATGGTACTAAACCTGATTATGATAGATCTACATGTGCTAGAGACCTTAGACTGGTAATTGTAGGTTGGTGTAATGACTTACGTTATGGATCTAACTCATTCACATGGGATGTAGCAGATCAGTATATTGGTGGTGTAGGTGTTATTCAGAACAAGTTTGCTGATGGTAAATTCCTCATTCTGAAGAATAAGCAACTCATTGCTGAGGAAGCTTTGGGTATGATGAAGGCAAATAACCCTGCCTTTAGTGTACACAATGGTAATGATCAGGATTGCTATGATGACATCATTGATGTATTAGAAGCAATTTGTTATAACATGACATATGGTGGTAACAGTGAAGTATATGATGCTGCTGAATATTATGTTGTAGGTGGACATGTTGATAGTGTAGAAACTGAAGTTAATGAGGCATTTAACCATGCTAGAGACCTTGCTATCAAGGTCATGCAGAATTATCCATTAACTCTGTCTTATACAACAGAATCACAGTATTTTGATACTAGCATTACTACTGATACTGCTGGTTATATCAATAACCTAGTTGCTGATGCTAGAACTTTAATCATTGCTAATAAGAATCAGATCGCTGCTTGTGCTGTAGATCGAATGGAAGCTGTTTATCCTTCCCACGTTGTTACTGGTGGTAGGATTGAGTGTGAATATGATATTAGAGACTTTATTGACGTAATGGTTGAGAACCTAGCTCGTGGTGGTAACGATGAGGTCTGGGATGCTGCAAACTACTACGTAACAGGTGGATTTGTTATTGGTGAGGAAGTCGAGTCAACATATGCCTTTGAACAGGCAAAACTAATCACTCAGGACGTTTTACAGAATAAGATAGTCCCTGATATGGCTGGTCAGGTAACAGATCTTACTATTACCGAAGATGTTGCTCCTCCTGATACCCCTGGATATATCAAGTGTGCTAGTGTAGTTTCTACAGTAGGTACTCTATATGATATTGTTATTAATGCTATAAATCAACCACTTAATCACTCCAGTCTACCTAGAACTCCTAAGACTGGTGGTAATAGAGGATCTTGTGCTACTGTTGATTCAGCATTGACATCAATGATGGCAATCATCACTGATGCTATTACTAATGATCACTTAAATGGTATTACTAGAACTAATCCAGCAAACCACATCTATCATATTGGTAATGAAGAGCAGGAAACTATAGCTGCTATCCAATATGCTAGAGATCTTGCTTTAGAGGCAGTACAGAATCAGTTACCTGCTAAGGATAACCAAATTACTGTTGATCTGAATGGTTGTACTGATGTAAGAGCAACTATTACTACATTAGCAGAGATTGTATGGAAAGGTATTGATAATCCTTCTAGTATTCCAGATAGAAATACTGGTACTTACCCAGAAATAAGAACTGGTGGTGCTATTGGTGGATATACAGTACATGCTCCTACTAATGCTGCTTATGTACCTTCATCAGGTCTGTTTACAGTAACCTTAGCGAAGCATGGATTCAGAGAAGGTGAAAAAGTACAGTTCCCTGATAACACATTTAGATTTACATGCTCTAAAGATAATCATGCTACTGAGCATACCTATCCTAGATCAACTGATCCTGCTAGTGGTAAGTGGTTAGAGATTCTTGCTGTAACTAAGGATACCTTTATTGTTAATGTTGGTATTACTACAGACGTTTCAACTCATACCTTCGTTTCTGCCACAGGTACACATACATTTGTAAGTGGCGCATCTAATGCTATTACAGTAACAGGTGGTGCTACACATACTGCAGCATCTGGAACCACCTATGATCCATTATCAGGTGATATGGTAATTGAGATAGGATCTCACAGTCTTACAACTGCCAATACAGTCACTATTGCTGATGGTGCGGTTACATTTACATGTTCTAAGGATAATCATGGTAGTAATCACGCATATCCTAGAGCAACTGACCCTGTTTCTGGTCAGACATTGAATATTACTGCTGTAACTGGCACTACTATTACTGTTAATGTAACACCTGCTACTAAGATCTGGAGACAGGTTGGTTCTAATGATTTCTATGTTATCCGTGTAGATGATGATAATATTAAGCTTGCTCAGACTAAAGCACTTGCTCTTGCTGGTAGCCCAGTAGAAATCACTGGATTATCAACTGCTACACAGCATAAGTTTAAGGTTAAGTTTGATGGTGAGACTACAGATTACCAGTTGAGGTACAGAGGTGCTGCTCAGACACCATTGAATAAGAACTGCTTGATGGTTGTTATTAATGGTATCGTACAAAACCCAGCTTCATATACTCTTTCTGGTAGTACAATAACCTTTGGTGAAGCACCATTAGAAGGATCTGAGTGTATTATCATGCACTATAAGAGATCTAATATTGCTACTAACTTCCAGTTGGATCAGTTTGGTGATGTTATCACAGGACTTAATACTGGTGATGGTCTATATCAAGGTTCTGGATATACTCCAGGTACCTATAATGGTGTAGCATTTACCAATAAGAGAGGTAATACTGGTAGTGGAGCAACTGGTAACATAGTGGTTACTAATGTTCTTGATAGAGCAACTCATAACACTAATAACCAATATGCTGACGCTCGTATATTAATTGATTCTAATGCTGAGATAATCGCTGACATTGCTGTTGGTCTTCTTAACAAGTATGGTATTGCTACTGATAATAGAGTAGCAGATGGTGCCAACTTGATCCTAATGAACAAGGAGATCATTGCTAAGGAAGCAGTTGAGAGAATGCATGCTGACATTCCTTATACTATAGCATCTAGCAGAGAATTAGATGCCTATAATCTATTACAAGGTAATAGAGAGTTCTTAGCAGAAGAGGCATATAATCGCTTCAGTACAGTTGATTTCCCTAATTACGTCCATTCCCAAGGATACACTAGACAAGACTGTATAGATGACCTTCTAGACATCATAGACGCGGTTTCCTTTAACCTTTTACATGGTGCTAACAATAAGGTATATGATGCTGCTTATTTCTATACCACTGCCTATAACGCTGGTAGTGTTGTACAAGGTGAAGAGCAACAGACTCTTGCTGCTATAGGTCAACTTGAGACCTTAATGCATGACGTAGTTCAGAACAAGCTTGTTAAGAAGACTGGTAATAGAACTCTAACTCCTACAGGTGCTACCTACAATCCTACTACTGGATGGTTCACAGTAACTTCCAATGCTCATGGATTGAAGGATGGTGATAAGATCCAGATGCTTGATGGTGCTATCACTATGACCTGTACATATGGTACTGGTGGTCAAGGATCATATCCTAGATCAACTGATCCTATCAGTGGTAAGTGGGTAGAGGTTGTTAATGTAACTGAGAATACATTCAATATACAAGTATTGGATGCTGTTCCTTCTACTAATCAAGATACTCATACATGGTTCTCTGGTGATGCCAATTCTATACTTGTATGGAAGGATCATGGATATGAACAGTATACTGAGAACACTACTTACATATTCAATGGATGTAATGCTGTAACATCAGCAATAACAACACTTCTTGACATCATTGAGACTGCTATTAATACTGACTTGATGATTCATGTCACTAAGACAGAACCTACTCTCTTTGTTGAACCAACAGGAGATAGTCAGGACTGTGTAGATGATGTTGTTGACTGTTTAGAAGCTATTGCTCTTAACCTTAAGTTTGGTGGTAATAGTGAGGTATATGATGCTGCTAAGTACTACGTTGATGGTGCTCATGTTGCTGGTGAAGAGATTCATACCATATATGCTTTCCGTGAAGCAAACAAATTAGCACAACAAGCTGCTAGAAACAAAGCATTTAATATAACTGGATCACATGGTCTTACTCAGAAGTTCGATGGTGGTTTAACCAGACCTGATGGTGACCCATGTGCTACTGTATGCTCTACTATTGACACTCTATGGAACATAGTTGAAGTAGCAGTTAATACTAACTCTATGAGTACGTTTACTAGAACTGCTCCTAATGGATTTACTGTTCCTGGACTTGGACCTGATCAGTGTAAGGCAGATACAGTTGATGTACTACAAGCAGTCGGTGTTAACCTAGCATTTGGTGGTAACCATGTACTATGGGATACCATTAACATGTACTTTACTGGTGGTCATGTTGTTGGTGAAGAAGCACAGACCAAGTATGTCTTTGAGGAAGCCCGTCAGATGGCACTCAAAGCAATTAATAACGAAACATTCGAGACTTATTCAAATTTAAGTCTTACTACTAGACAGCAGTATAAGGATCCTTCTATTACATTATTCTCTACTACTCAGACTGCTTCCTTCACTCCTACTGCTGCTACTTACACAGAAGCAACTGGTGCTCTAGAATTAACTATAGGAGCTCACAGTTTAACTACTGGAATGAGGATCCAAATTGAAGATGGTTCTTTAACATTCAAGTGTAGTGCTGATGGTAATGTATCACATCACATTTATCCTAGATCTACTGACTTCGCATATGGTAAGTCAATACCTATCACTGGTGTAACTGGTACAACAATTACAGTTAATGTAACTAAGATACCTTCGTTCGATTTGAACGTCACAGATGGTTCATATGACCCCACAACGGGTGACTTGACCATGAAGGTATACAATACAGCATTTAACGTTACTGATGCTACCTACAACGCAACGTCAGGTAGTATGACGGTAACTATTGGATCTCATTCCTTATTGGTTGGTGAGCATATTATGTTTGCTCCTAACTCCCTCACATTTACATGTGATATGGATGAGAATTCTGAGAAGAAGACATATCCTTCAGAGAAAGATCCATTCTATAATAAACCACTTAAGATTATTGCTGTAACTGGTACACAAGTAACAGTTAATGTTGGTACATCACCTGCTCTTACTCATGATGTAACTAACGGTATATACAACCCATTAACAGGTGATCTAGAGCTCACCATTGGTAATCATATCTTAGAGGTAGGTAATACAGTTAGAATTGCTGACCTAGGTCTGAAGTTCCAGTGTATGATGAATCTATATCAGACAGATCATGCTTATCCTAGATCATCCATTGATGAACATACAGCAACTGGTGCTACATTCAATACAGAGACAGGTATCGTTACTATAACTGTTAATGGTCATGCGATGACTGACGGTGACTGGGTTAAATTGGATGACAATGCTTTAACCTTCACATGTACTCTTGCTGGTGGTAACCATTCCTATCCACGTGCTAGTGATCCTATCTCTGGTAAGTGGGTTAAGGTATCTAACTGTACTACTAATACATTTGATATTCAGTGCTTGGAGAATACTCCTTGTACTAATGCTAATACTCATACATTCGTATCTGGTGCTGCTAATGCTATCAAGCAGAAGAGAGATAGAGCACATAATAATGCTATGAAGATTAGTGCCAAGACTGACACTACTATTACAGTTAACGTAGGTCCGTCATCTGATACTTCTACACACAGATGGAAGCCTGGATATACAGGTACTAACGTTATTACTAGCGGTGGAGCACATACTCATACTTGGGCTGGTGGTACTGCTACTAACGCAGCTATCCTTCCTCATGGAATACAGTCACAGAGAAAACTAACTACTGAGACTGCTGCTTACAATCCAACAACAGGTATTGTGACACTTACTGTCTATAATCATGGACTCACCAATACTGATGAGGTTAAGATTGTAGATAATTCATTAACATTCACATGTACTCATGGTGGTGGTGAACATTCATATCCACGTGCTTCTGATCCAATAAGTCAGCAGTGGACTAAGATTGATAATATCACTAGAGATACATTTACTATTCAATGTCTAGACACTGTACCTTCTACTAACACAACTGCTCATACATTTGTATCTGCTGCTGCAGATGGTATTATAGTTAGAGGTGCTACCGTCAAGATCGCTGATGGGGCCTTAGGTTTCACCTGTGAGATGGATGATGATTACAGTACTAAGACATATCCTAGAACTACAACCATTACTCATACAGTAACTGATGCTTCTTACGTTCCATCTATAGGTAAGTTGACAGCAACTGTTGCTGGTCATGGAATGAGTAATGGAGACTATGTTAAGTTCGCTGATAACTCATTAACCTTCAGTTGCCCTGCTGCTACAGGTACTCACACCTATACTGGTGGTACAGTATCCAATGCTATAACAATTACTGCTGGTAGTGTTCAAAAGGATGTTACTAATGCTACCTATGATCCTGCTACTGGTCTCTTAGAACTGACTATTGGTTCTCATAGTTACACAACCAGTGATACTGTGACTATTGGTGCTGGTAAGATTGTCTTCAGTTGTGATGCTGACAATCATGCTACCAACCATGCTTATCCACGTTCAAGTGATCCTGCTTACAATACTGCTATAGCAATTACCGCTGTATCAGGTACAACAATCACATGTAATGTTGGAATCGCATCAGCAACAACAAATAATCAGGGTTCATATCCTAGAGCAACAGATGAAGCTTCTGGTGCTTGGTTAGAGATCCGTAATGTGACTGCTAATACATTTGATGTAACAGTTGCTGATATCCCAATGAATCAGTCAACTCATACATTCGTTTCAGCAACTTCTGGTGGATTAACACAGAAGCATGATAGAGCATATGGTCAACCAAGACAGGTTATTAGGTCTACACCTGATACCATCACTGTTAACGTTGGTGCCGCTCCTGCTGTAACTCATACACCTAGCAATGCTGCTTATGACCCTGCTGCTGGTACTATGGAAGTTACCATCGGTGCTCATAGTTTAATTGCTGGTACAACTGTTAAGTTGAAGGAGAATGCTATATCCTTAAGTTGTACTGCTGGTGCTGGAACTCATACTTATGTCGGTGGAACAGTTGGTGGTGCTTGTACTATTGACAGTACATCACAGACTGTCACTGCTGCGACATATAATCCTGCTAATGGTAACCTAGAATTAACAATAGGAGCTCACAGTTATACAACCAGTGATACCTGTACAATTGCCACAGGAGCACTTCAATTTACTTGTGACTTAGATAGTCATGGATCTGTTCATTCATATCCAAGAACAACAGACCCTGCTTATAATACTGCCTTAGCAATTGCTTCTGTAACAGGAACCACAGTTACTGTTGATGTTGGTGCTGTTGGAGTAACCAGTCAAACTAAGTCATATCCAAGAGCAAAACTAGATGGTAAGAATCCTACTGCCATTACATACACTCCAGCAACGGGTGTTATGGCATGTACTCTTGCTAGTCATGGCATGGAGAATGGTGATTGGGTAAGATTCGTTAAGGGTGGTGTAAACTTCACATGTACACATGGTGATGGTACACATAGTTACCCACGTGCTACAGACCCATATTATAACAAGTGGCTTAAGATTTCTAACGTTGCTTCTGGATCGTTTGATGTTAATGTTGGAATATCTTCTAACACTACAACTCATACATTCGTAGCTGCTACTGGATTAACACCAACTACTGCGATATATGATCCAGCAACAGGTGTTATGACAACAACCATTCCTGATCATGGTCTTAGCAATGGAGAGCATGTCAAGCTTGATGATGGAGCGGTTACCTTCAAGTGTGATTATGGTGTAGGTTCAGCACATACATGGGTTGGTGGAACATCATCTAATGCTATTACAATTACTGCTGGTAGTGTTCAGAAAGATGTAACATCTGCCACATATGATCCTGCTACTGGTCTTTGTGTAATGACCATTGGATCACATAGCTTTACAACTAGCGACACAGTAACTATTGGTGCTGATAAGTTATCATTTACTTGTACTGCTGATGGTAACACTGCTACTAAGACATATCCTCGCACAACAGACCCTGCTTATAACACTGCTATAGCAATCACTGCTGTGGGTGCTACAACTATCACATGTAATGTTGGCATCACAAGTGGTAACGTAGCTACTGCTTATCCACGTGCTAGTGATCCTATTAGTGGAAAGTATGTTGAGGTATATGATGTAACTAAGGATACTTTCAAGATACAAGTATTAGAAGATGTTATAGCAACTAACACATCTACCCATACATTTGTTTCTGCTGCTTCTAACAGTGTACACCGTGCTGCTCTTCAGCATAAGCGTGATATGTCATTTGATACCGCAGTTAATATCTCAGCGGTCAGTGCTACTACTATCACACTTGATGTTGGTACTACAAGTTCTACCTCAACTCATACATTCCAATCAGCACTTGCTGATAGTGTAATTTCAGGTGGAGATCATGTACATACATTTAAGTCTGCTACTAACCCTGCTCTAACAGTTTCTACTACTGGATATACTCACACATTCCTATCTGCTACGTCTGGAGCAATTAAGAATGGTCAATGGGGATGTACTCATGTACAGTCTGCTATCGATACCTTAATGGATCTAGCATATACTGCTATCAATCAGGGTAACTTCAGTGGTCTATCAAGAACAGTTGGTAATAATGGTGACGGTTATGAAACTGCCCCAGTTATTACAACTTCAGGTGGTTCTCCAACCACTGCTGGTAGCTTCGTTCCTGTACTATCTAAAGAGGGTAATATTAAGAGCATAACAGTTGACGCAGCTGGTGCTGGATATGCTAATGTTCCTACGATTACTATACTCTCTAACACTGGTTCTAATGCTACTGCCACTGCTACTGTTAGTGCTGGTGCCATAACTGGAATCACAGTCACAGAGGGTGGATATGGATATGAGACTGCTACTGTTGTAATAACACCTAACCCTGCTGATACTATTACCACTACAGCACAGGCATCTGTGATTGTAGGTAGATACTTAGATAGTATTGTTGTAGAGTCAACTGGTAAGGGATATAGTTCTGCTCCAACATTAGCATTAACTGGTGGATCTCCATCTACTGCTGCTGGTTCTATAGCTGCTCCTACATGTACGCTTACTGGTGCTGTGACAGATGTCACACTGGTTGATGGTGGTGATAATTATAAGAATACTGATGTACTTGGTGCCGCTGCTTCTACTATTGGTGGTACTGTAAGAAATGACTTCCAGATTGAAGTTTCAACTGTAACCTTTAATGGTTCTACAACTGCCTTCTCTGCCACTGTAGGTGGTGTTGGATATAACCTACCAGCAAATGATAGGTTCTTATTATTCTTGAATGCTCATATTCAAGAGTTAGGTGTTGCTTATAGTTACGCTGGAACTCCTTCTACTATTACCTTTACGGAAGCTCCTATAGGTAATATGGACTTCTACTGTTTCTATGTTGGACAGTTACAGGATATGGATGATCTTGCTCCATACTTTAATGGAAATAAGAAGACATTCATTCTTAAGAAGAATGATCAACCATTCTCACTTGAGTCTGATTCAACAGAGGTTATACCAGCAAATAACTTGGTTATGTTCCTAAATGGTGTATACCAGGAACCTGAAGTTGCCTTTACTCTCAATGGTTCTATCCTTGAGTTTAGTGAAGCACCTAGAGCAGGTAGTAATTGTTTGATTTACATTTACACTGGATCTGATCTAGATATTGTTACTGAGGATACCTATAGTGCTCTTGATCCTGGAGATATGCTCCAGATAGACTCTGAAGGTGATGAAAGAAAGCTTGCTACTATTGCTAGTTCTACTTCATTAGATACATATGAATATACTGGATTAAGACCAACTGTCGCTGAGTTTGCTGCTGTAGTAAACAATGGCAAGGTCACTGATGTTACTATTATCAATCCAGGCTCCAACTATGAAGTACCTCCATTCTTGATATTCTCTGGTGGTGGTGGATCTGGAGCATATGCTCAAACAGTAATTGAACAAGGTAGTGGTAGAGTACTATCTGTAGTTAATATACAGGGTGGATCAAATTATAATACTGTTCCTAGTGTATCACCATATCATCCAATATCACTTGAAAGAACACAAAGAGACAGAGCAGTCTCTAATGGAGTGTTCTTATATACCACACAATTAATATCGAATATTGGTGCTGCCACTGCTACAATACCTGTATTAGACGCATACTATAACGCTGGAGTTGGTTTCCCAACTAACGGTGAGATAATGATTCCTTTCTGGAATTCAAGTGAGAATATATGGGGTGTTGAGAGAATACTTTACGGTTCTGTCGATTACTCTACTAATGAGTTTAATGGTCAGGTAAGAGGATATAAAGGAACTGGTCCTTCTGCTGGTGTTGGTCATGCTATTACAGTTGACACAGGTACGTTTAGTTCCTCTGGTACTCTTTGTACAATAACAATGGGTGCTGCTCATAATCTCCAAACTGGTATGGAGAGGTACATTAAATTCACTTCTGCTATTGGTAGCTACCCTGCTACTTCCTTAAACGGAACTTACAGAGTTACTAGAACTGCAGATCAAACATTCACTATTGTTTTACCAGTATCTTTGACAGCATCGGGCAATATGGAGATCCTTCCAACAGTCCGTGTTTATACAGTATAAATAACCTATAAAGCCCTTGTCTGATGGCACTTGTAACCGACAAATTTAGAATTTACGCAGCCGAGGCGTTTAGAAATACCCTTGGCAGCTCTGGTTCGGACGCAAACAAAGTTTATTTGTTTGTTGGTCGTCCGAAAGCTTGGGGGAATCCTGATTCCCCACCTACTAATGAGCCTATTGACTCATTTACATATCATCGTGGAGCATACGGAGACTCGGTTGCATTCAAGAGAGTAGATATTACAGATACCTCTATGGTTGTGCCTAGAGTAGACTGGATTGATCCTACAGAAACGACTGGTGGTACTGGACGTACATATTCTATGTACAAACCAGATTACAGTCCTTCTAAGACCACTGCTAATGGTGCTACTCGTCTATATGACTCAAATTTCTATGTAATGAACTCTGACTTTAACGTGTACAAGTGTTTGTACAATGGTCAGTCTCCATTATACCCTAGAGGAAGACCCTCATTGATCGAACCAACGGGTACCTCTACCACAGTTATTGAAACCAACGATTCATCTGAATACAAGTATCGTTGGAAATACATGTATACCATTGATGCTGACAATATTCTGAAATTTGTTACTACAGAGTTTATTCCTGTACTTGAAAATAGTCTAGTGAAAGCTGCTGCTGGACCTGGATCTATTGATACTGTTGTTATTGAAAATGCTGGTCAAGGTTATAACAACGATACCTACACCAACGTACCTATTCGTGGTGACTGGCAAATTAATGGTGGAACACAAGCATACTGTTCCGTTACTGTAGAATCTGGTTCTGTTACTAACGTTACTGTTACTAACTCTGGATCTAAGTATAGTTTCGCTACCATAGACGTAGGTCTAATCCCTAACATTGGATCTGGTGGTTCAGGTGCTGTTCTAGACGTTATTATCCCACCTAATAATGGGCATGGTAATGACGCTACTAGAGAGATTGGTGCTTACCGTCTCATGTTCGCTTCTAAGTTAGAGACATCTACAGCTTTTGTTGACTTCCCAACTGACCTCACATTCCGTAGAGTTGGTTTGGTTCTCAACCCATACGATTACAATACTACTTCTATTTCAGACCAGAACACAAGATCTGCTATGAAAGCAATGATCTTCCCTCAGTCTGGAACTGGTGCTCCTAGTGGAACATTTAGTCCTGGTACTACTATTACCCAGACTACTACTAATGCTAAGGGTTATATTGTATCCTATGACGCTAACACCAAAGTCCTTAGATATTATCAGGACTCTGCTGATGGTGTAACCACTGGAAATATTGTTGAATTCAGTGGCAACTATGAGATTACATCTTCCGATCTAGTAACCGCTACTCCAGACCAAACATTTGGTACAGCATCTGTGCCTGTAAGTCAGATCACCATTGGTGTTTCTGTATATGAGTTAGGTCTATCATTTGTCGCAGGTTATGCTAACGGAGAGATTGAAATCAACTCTGGAGAAATCCTCTACATAGACAATAGGAACCCGATTACCAGATCGGCAGATCAGAACGAAGAGCTCAAAGTAGTAATTGAATTCTAAATGGCACAGAATACGAATCTAAACATATCTCCCTATTTTGACGACTTCGATGACGACAAAGGGTTTTTAAAGGTATTGTTTAAGCCTGGATTTCCAGTTCAGGCAAGAGAACTTACTACTCTCCAGTCACTCTTACAGAACCAAATTGATACATTTGGTCAGGGTGTCTATAAGGAGGGTAGTATGGTGGTACCTGGGGGTATCACACTTAATAGGAACTATCCTGTTGTTTTAGTTCAGAATAACTATCTGAACCTACCTGTTGAATTATACAGGGAAGCACTTAATGGCAAGGTTGTGAAGGGTGCCACTTCAAACATCCGTGCTAGAATTAACTTCTCTATTAGTTCTACTATTTCTGAGCGTGGTTATGTTTCATTCTATGTGACATACCTAACCAAAGCAGATGATAATACTACAAGTACATTTGCTGCTGGTGAGATTTTAACTTGTGAAGAAGATATTACATATAGTACATCCACTATTGTTGCTGGTACTCCACTAGCACAGTTGTTGAACTCCAATAGTACTGCTACTGGTTCTACTGCTAACATTGGTAAGGGTGTATATTTTGTTCGTGGATACTTTGTGCCTGTATCTGAACAAACACTTATATTAGATCAGTATACCAACAACCCATCTTATAAGGTAGGTCTGAAGGTAGAAGAAAGAATTATAACTGCTGATGAGGATGCTACCCTATATGACAATGCTATAGGTAGCACAAACTTCTCAGCTCCAGGTGCTGATAGATTTAAGATCAACTTAACTCTGGTTAAGAAAGCACTAACAGATCCAAACTCTGCTGACTTTATTGAACTCTTACGTACTAACGTTGGTAAGATTGAGAATAAAGTTGAGCGTAGTGATCTTGGATTTATTAATGATGTACTTGCCACTAGAACAAGAGAAGAGTCTGGTGACTATTATGTCAAGAGATTTAGCGTTGATGTAAGGGAGAACCTTAACGACGCATTTAATAATGGGGTCTACGTCAGTTCACAGACCACTCAGGATGGTAACGAACCTGCTGAGGATAAGCTTGCTGTACAGGTCTCTCCAGGTATTGCTTATGTTTCTGGTTATAGAACAGAGAAACTAGCAAATACATTTAAGGATGTAGACAAGCCCCGCACATTTACTGCTGCTGATTCTCAGTCTATTACTTCAGACTTTGGTAACTATGTCATCGTAGACAACCTACACAGTGGTGTACAGTTGTATGATGATATTGGATTATATGATGAGAGAATTGGTACTAATGGTCAGTCTAATGGTAATCATATAGGTCAAGCAAGAGTCTTTGGATTCTCATTTGATAGTGGTGCTAGAGACGTTGCTGGTACTAAGTATCAGATGAATTTAGCAGACATTGATCTGTTTACCAATGTTACTATTAACAGTTCTGCTATAGTATCTAATAAAAAGTATATTGGTAAGACCTCTGGTGCTACTGGATACTCTAGAACCAATGGTACTGTTACTGCTGTTACCTTTGAGCAGGTAACTGGTAAGTTTGTTAATGAAGCAATTGCTTTAGAAGAAGATCCAGCAACTACTATTGCTACTATATCTGCTGTAACTGATTATCAGTTTACTGACTGTAAGTCATTCTTCACAGATAATGGTGGATCTAATGCTGACTTCAGTGCTGATTTAATTCTTGATAGTCTAGCAACTGTATCTGCTAATGCTCCTGTATTGAGTAGTATTTCTGGTAATGCTAGTGGTACTTTAACTGCTTCATTGAGTAACTTCTCATCACAGTTAAGAGTTAATGATATACTAAGATTCAGTAACAATAACTTGTCACATCAGGTTAGAGTTACACAAGTAACCAGTGCTAGTTCAATTGAAATTGCTAGAGTTGGTACTAATAATCTTGCCAACGGAGCAATCAATGGTAACATAACCCTCATGAGAGGGCAGATTAAGGAAGCTCAGAAGAGAGCACTTATATCACCTATTCCTAAGGATGCTGTTAAGTCAACATCTACCAATAGCTCTGGTAGTGCTGTTGCTCCTTTAGGATACTTCCGTAAGTCTTATTCTGTTAGTGTGACAGGTGGAGCATTCTCTCTATCTGCTGGTTCTAACCTCACATTCAGAGATCCTACTGATGGAGATGACTTCCAAGTTATAGCAACAGCTGGTACTAATGCTGGTACATCATATACTGTTGGTAATGGTATATCAACTACTTCTAACCCAGGTGATGCTAGTGCTTCTATCACTGGATTAAATGGTGGTACGACTAATGCTGTTGTCTTGGCAACGGTTTACTCAAGCAACAGAACTGCTAAAGCAAAGACCACTGAGCGTATGAAGGTGCTCAGAATTGACCATACTTCAGGTAGTACTGCTAATGGTTTAACACAAAATACTGCTGGTTATGGTCATAGATTAGAAGATAAGTATATCTCATTAGGTACTTCTGATGTATTCTCACTTAAGGCAGTATACGAGTCATCTAATAGTTTAGATCCAATCATACCTAACCTTGGATTTACCAACCTCATTGGTACATTCCAGATAGGTGAAATATTAACAGGTGCTTCATCTGGTGCTAAAGCACAGATCGTATCATTTGATAGCACAACAGTCTACTATGTCATGTTGAATGACAGTGCTTTCTCTGGTGAGGAAGCAATCAGTACACCATCTGCTAGTGGTAAGATTAATGTTGGTACTATTAAAGCTGGTAGTGCTAATATCACATCATCATTTGAACTAGACAATGGACAAAGAGAACAGTATTACGATTATTCCAGACTGGTAAGAAAGCCTGGTTATGCTGCTCCAACACGTAGAATTTTAGTAATCTTTGATAGATTTGCTACAACAAGTGGAGATGGATTCTATAGTGTAGATTCCTACTCCTCAGAAGATTATAAGGATATACCAACCTTCGGAGAAACAAGTCTTAGAAATGGTTTAGACTTCCGTCCAATGGTTCCTGATGCTAAGTCAGGTTCAGGTACTAGACAGTCACCATTCCTTCTTACATCTGATAATTACTTTGGATTCACTAACAGAGCGTTCACTGGTAACCTTGTAGGTATACCTGGACAGGCAGATACTACTATTCTCTCCTATGAGTACTACCTAGGCAGAATAGACAAGTTAGGAATTAATAAGGATAATAAGGTTATTATTGTTAAGGGTGAACCAGCTGAGACACCAGTTGAACCAGCTGATCCTGATGACGCAATGTTACTTGCGACCATCACTATACGACCATATGTCTTTGATATTGATCAAGATATCACTATCACACAGACAAACTTTAAGAGATATACCTTTAGAGATATACAGCAACTTGAGCATCGTATTAAGACTCTTGAGTATTATACACAACTATCTCTACTTGAGGCTGAGACTGCCACATATGCTGTCCGTGATACCAACGGTATGGACAGATTTAAGAATGGTTTCATTGTAGATAACTTTGCTTCTCTAGCAACCAGTGATACCTTCCATCAAGATTATAGGGTATCCATTGACTTTGACGAAGGTCATTGCCGTCCTTCACACTATACTACTAACCTTCCTTTGATTGTTAGTGCTAGTTCTCAGAACATTAAACAGACAGGTGATTTAATCACATTACCATACAATGATATAGTATTGGTTGACCAACCATATGCTTCTGCTCTGGAGAATGTTAACCCATTCAACGTCTTTACTTTCATTGGTGATATCAAGTTAACACCAGAGAGTGATGACTGGGTAGATACTAAGACACTATCTGCTATTCAAGGTCCAACTGTAGAGGGTAACTACATGACCACTCTGCGTAGCTTCAATGCTGACCAGAATGGTTTAACACCTATTCAGTGGGGTTCATGGCAGACTACATGGTCTGGTACAATATGGCAGACAAGACAAGTTACTACTGGTAAAGGTAAGAACCGTAGAACAAGAACAGAACGCTTCTCTAGAGTAAGAACTGATCAATCCAGAACTGGTGTACGTCATAAGATTACACCTATTATTGAACAGCAAAGTCTTGGTAATAGGATTGTATCTGTTGAGCATATCCAGAATATGCGTTCCAGAAATATTGAGTTCAAGGGTGAGAAACTTAAGCCTAAGACACGCTTCTATGCTTTCTTTGATGGTGTAGATGTTAAGGCATATATTACTCCAAAACTCCTTGAAGTCACAAAGAATCCAAATGATGACTCAGATACTAACTCAACACCATTCCAGGTTGGTGAGACTGTTAAGGGTCTAGTTTCAGGATGTACATTAAGAATCCTAGAACCTAATGATAACTACACTAACAACCCATATTCAGGAACGAGTATCGCGTCCGTCTCGGACTATACGGCAAACCTTAACTGGATTAACATTGATACCAGTGCTCTTGCTGCTCAAGCTCTCGGAGCTTATTCTGGCAACCCGCTCCCAGGAGAAGTCCTAGTAGGACAATCATCTGGTGCTAGAGCTAAGGTTAAAGAGAGAAGACTAATCAGTGATACCTCTGGTTTCCTCAAGGGTACATTCTTTATACCTGATCCAAGTAAGTCTACTAATCCTAAGTTTAAGACAGGTACTAGGATCTTCCGTCTATCAGATACAGTAAATGATTCACAGGTACAAGGTGAATCAGAATCTAGTGCTCAGACAGAGTACTCTGCTACTGGTATCTTACAGACTCAGCAAGAGACTATTATTTCAGTTCGTAACGCTAAGGTTGATGAACAGAAGTTCACACAGAACAGAACCTTATGGTCTGACCCATTAGCACAAACCTTCTTGATACAAGATGAAGGTTTAGAAGGTGGTGTCTTCCTAACTAAGATCGATCTATTCTTCCAACAGAAGGATTCTGAGATCCCAGTTGCTATTGACATTCGTACCGTAGAAAATGGTACTCCAACACAAAAGATTCTACCTTTCTCCAAGGTAATTAAGAAGGCAACTGATGTTGTTACATCAACAGATGCCTCTACTCCAACAACATTTACATTTGAGTCACCAGTATTCATAGGACATCAGCAGGAACATGCTATTGTTGTTACATCTGACTCAAATCAATTTAAGGTATTCATCTCACTATTAGGTGAAGATGCTATCGATGCTGCTCACGCTGGTGAGAAGATATCTGAGCAGCCTTACATTGGTGTTCTGTTTAAATCACAGAACGCATCTACTTGGACACCTTCACAGTTTGAAGACTTGATGTTCAAGATCTATAGAGCAGACTTTACTCTACCTACTACTCTTGCTCAGTCTCGACTGATTCTAAACAACGCTACCTTAGAAGAGAATAACGGTGGATTCATTAATGCTCTACCAAACGCCTTTGCTACAACTGATGATCAAGCATACGTTGATGTCTTCCATAGTAATCATGGTATGCAATCATCTGCGAACTATGTTGTAGTTGATGGTGTTACATCAGAGATCGGTGATACTTCACTTAAGACAGCACTTGCTGCTTCAGGTGTATCGCAGATTACTGTTAATGATGCTAGCAATTTCCATCTTTGTATAGGTGGTAACGCAACACAAGCTGCTAGTTTGACCTCTGCTAACACAGGACCAGGTAATGCTGCTCCTGCTGTTTCCAATACAAACCCAGGCTTTGTTAAGATCGGTGATGAGATTATAGCTTATGAGCACATCAATACTGGTTCACCTGACTGGGTTATTGATATCCTAGGACACAATGCTGCTTCTGTAAGTGGTAGAAACTGGGATCCTGTAACTAACTCTGGTGCTGCTACAGGTTCTGCTCATGCAATTGATGCTGCTGTTGCTTGTTATAACCTTGCTGGTATACCTCTGACAAAGATTAATGGTACACACCATACTTCTACATTTGGTGGACTAACCTCATTGAATAGTCCTCACAAGTATAGACTGAACATAACTGGTATTAAAGCACATAAGACTGTTAGTGCTGGTGGTGACAATGTTACTATTTCACAGAACATTCCTTGGGATGTCCTAACACCACAGGTACAAACACAATTACAACCTGGAACAAGCATAAGTGCTAGAGCACTTGGTACAAGTGGAACATCTTGTGGGCCATTCCCAACAGGTGTAAACGCTGAAACTTCCTTCCAAAAGGATACTACGTATAGAGATGTTACTTTAAACGATATCAATTACTTCCTTGCTACTAAGATCATTGCTTCTAAGCAGAATGAGATTAGTAACATGTCTGGTGGTAAGTCACTCGATTTAGAGCTTAACATGTTCTCTGACGCAACTCATTTATCACCCGTTGTAGATACTCAGAGAATGAGTGTTACAACCACTGCTAACCTAGTCAACAACTGGACTCCTACACAGGGAGTGGGTGATGAAAATGCCGCTATATACATCACTAGACTCGCTAGACTGGATAATTCCGCTACGGGTGTTAAGGTTGCCTTATCTGCGAACAACTTTGAGTTCTCTAAGATAGTGGTCATGTATAAGCTAGTACCAGTAGGTTACGCTGGTGATACAGATGACATCAACTTTGAATACTTCAATACTGATGGTCGTCCTGACACTGGATTAATGGTTCCTCAAAATGACCCATTCGTATTCAGTGACTATGAGTATACCTTAGATGATGCTCCTGCTTATGACGGTTTCCAACTCAAGATTGTTCTTCAAAACTATAATCAACCTTATATACCAAGAGTCAAGGATTTAAGAATCATTGCATTGGCATAATGGAAGACTTTGAAGCATACGCTAGAGAGAAAGAAAAAGTCATTCTAGCTCGTCGTGACGAGGGTGAGGTAGACCCTCGTGATGAGAAAGGATTAATAAAAGTAGAAGACCATAAGCATCTAGGAAGAGATCCAAATAGCAATTGTATCGTTAATACCGATACTGCGGCTTATAATGCTTACATCAAAGCAAGAGAGCAAGCTAGATTGAAGGATCTGAATGTCCACGAACTTAAGTCCGAGATAAATGAACTCAAGGATATGCTTAAGGTTCTAGTGGAAAATAGTAATAAATAATTGAGATAAATACCTTTTAGGGAAATTCTAGAGCATGGCATCAGCAGTATCCAATCTATTGATTTACCAAGGTGCCGATTTCAACATCGACTTCACAGTTGAGAACGATAACGGTACTGAATTTGATATGACTGGCTACTCAGCAGCGTGTAAGATCAAGAAGCATTACACAAGTAGTACTTCTACAACAGTTTCAACTGCTATCCTAACCCCTGTAACCGCTGGACGTGTACAACTTTCCTTATCCGCTGCTCAGACAACAGCAATGAAGTCTGGCAGATATGTATATGACGTTGTTATAACAGCTGCTTCAGGTTTAAAAACCAGAGTGCTGGAAGGTACCGTTAGTGTTCTTGAGGGGGTCACTCTTTAATGGCAAGATTAAGATTCGGGGACCAATCTGTCCCAAGAGTTACACGAGTCGCCACAGGCGGCGGTGGGGGTACTGTAGGCGCATTAGCAGACGTAGATCTTACTGATACAAGTAACGGTGGTTTACAGAATGGTGGAGTCTTAATGTATGATTCTACCCAAGCGAAATTTATACCAACAACAGTTCTTAATAACATTACAGTCAACGGGGGTACATTCTGATGGCATCAGAAATTCTGATAAAAAGAAGTACGGGCACGGTCGCGCCAGGTACTATCAACTATGGTGAACTTGCTTTAACAGTAGGTGTTGGTACGCAAGCAAACTTAGGAGACAGACTTTTTGTTGGTGACAACAGTTCTGCTGCTCAGGTTGTTGGTGGTAAGTACTTCACTGACATGCTGGATCAAGTACACGGTGTAACAACCGCTGCTAGTGCTCTGATCGTAGACAGTAATAAGAAGCTTGATGATTTCTATGTTGATGATGTTCAAATCAACGCAAATGAAGTCACAACAAGCACAACAGACTCTGACCTAATTTTATCTGCTAACGGAACAGGTAAGATTGTCATACAAGATGGTCAGGAATTAGAATTTGGTACTACTGGCGATGTAGAGTTCGTATGGAATGACTCTAACGCAGACGTAGAAATTCGTAGAGTATCTGGTGGTAACGCCGCTGCTGCTTTACTGGTACAAGACGACATCCCCCTAAAGTTTGGTACTGGTAACGACGCTCGTGTGTTCTATGACGAGACTACTCTAGACAAGCTACGTTGGCAGGGTGCCGACCAAGAATTCGATGCTGGTGTTCAGGTTAAGTATGCTGACACTACAACTGCTTCCAATACTTCAACCGCTGCTGTAGTAATCACAGGTGGTTTAGGTGTTGGTGCTACGGCATGGATCAAAGATTTGAATGTTGATGATGATGCAACTATAGGTACTGCTGCTGGTGATACCTTAACAGTTAACTCAACAACTACTTTCAACAACGGTGTATCCTTTAATGGTACAAGCACTGTTTCTGGTACCATCAACCAGACGGGTGAGTTTACAATTGACTCGTTAAAGATGGATGGTAATATTATCTCTACCACTTCTGGTACTGAGATGATTATCGACCCTTACCCTGCTGGTAATGATTCAGAGGGTTTGGTTATTATTAAAGGTGACCTACAAATTGATGGTACAACAACGACAGTGAACTCTGCTTCAATGTCTGTTAATGATCCCACCATTGAATTAGGTGATCCTACTGTTGTTTTGACAGTAAACGCAAATGCCACAAGTGGTGCTACTGTTCTTACAGTTGATAGAATCGTCGGTTTAAACGTCGGTGATGATATTACTGGTACAGGCATTGCTAACAGCACGAATATCCAAAGTATTAACACTGGTCTTAAGCAAATTACTTTAGACCAAGCTATCACACAGAACATCGATCAAGGTGCCACCATTACCGCAGTAAGGGATGCATCTGATGGCCTAGATAGAGGTGTAAAGGTACACTACCACGATGGTAGTAACTCTAAGTTTGGTTTCTTCGGTTATGACCGTACAGGTGGTAACGATGGAGCTGGTGCTTGGACCTTTATCGAAAATGCTACTGACACTAATACTGTCTTTGGTGTTACTGGTGATCGTGGTACTGTAGTTCTCGGTGATCTTGAACTAGATACAGACCTCGCTGTACAATATGGTGGTACAGGTGCTTCTACCTTTACCCAATATGGCATTACATATGGAGATGGTACAAACGCTATCAAAGTTACCGCTGCTGCTAATATAGCATCACCTGGTACTGGAGATGACGCTACTACTTCCTATCAAGTCCTCACCGTCACAGCCGCTGGCGTACCAGTATGGACTAACGTACTGGATGGAGGAACGTTCTGATTCGCTTTATAAATTATGGATGTAAACATCGTTATTTCTACATTACAACGTAAAGTTTCTGAGTTGACTCTCGCTAACACTATGCTTGAAGCGAAAGTGCTTGATTTAACCGCTCAGGTAAATCAGTTAAATACTATTAACCAAGAAAAACCATCAGAGAATGCTATAAATGGCAACGAGGATCAAACTCAAAAGCTCAACGACGGCTTCAGCGACACCGACAAACCTCGATCTACTTGATAAGGAAGTCGCGCTGAATATAGCGGACAAAAAGCTTTATGTAAACAATTCAGGTACTATCGTTGAGGTAGGTAATGCTCAGCCTAACACGGCAAGCGTTACTGGATCCATGCTGGCTGCGGATCTTACAAATGGTCCTGGTACAACTTGGTATGTTTCCAAAACAGGAAGTGATACTGCTAATCTGGCAGGTGGTTCCCCTAGAGGTAAGAGTGCATTAACACCATTCATAACAATAGCTAAAGCACTATCAGTTGCTACTGCTGGTGATATTGTACATGTTGGTGCTGGAGAATTTGAAGAGACTGTTCCATTAAACGTACCTGATGGTGTAACTGTACGTGGAGATGGTTTAAGAGCAACACAGATAAAACCATCAACAGCAACAAGAGATTTAGACGTATTTGTATTAGCTGGAGATACTACTATCTCCGATTTGACTATCAAGGATGGTCTTTATAATAGCGGAAACGATACTGGTTATGCTTTCGTTTGTGCTAATAGCTGGGATTCAGAAAGAAGTGCTTATATTAATAGAGTAAGTGTAATAAACAAAGGTAGTACTACTTCTGCATCAGACCCCTATGGATTTGACGCTGGAGATGCTGGACGTGGTGCTAAATTAGATGGTGCTATTGCTAGCGCAAGTACATTAGAGACTGCTGTACTTTTCAACGAAGCAACATTCATCGTACCTAATTCTGTTGGTGTATTATTAACCAATGGTATTCGTTGTGAGTGGCAGAACTCCTTCATATACTTTGCTAATGAAGGTATTAAGGGTGTTCAGGGTGCTACTGGTAAGCATGGTACTGGTACTGCTAGATTAAAACTATCTGGTGTATCTGGTACATTTGCTGCTTCGGAGAAGATATATCAATTAGAGAATCAGTTTAGATCAGGTACATATGCTTTATCAAGTAACGTTGTAACTGTTACTAAGACTGCTCATGGTCTAGTAACCAATGATCGTGTATGGGTTGACGTTATATCTGGTGGTGCTACTGATGGTTATTATGTGGTCACAGGAGCACCTACTGCTGACACTTTCACCTTTGCTCTTACTGCTGGAAATACAAGTGGTAATATAACCTATAAAAAGGTAGAAGGTTATGGTGAAATAACACAGAATGATGGAACTTACATTTACCTTAATGGTAAAGGTGAGGGACAATTTACAACAGAATTAGAAGTAGGTAAGACTCTTACTCCTAATGCTGACGCTAGAATTGATACTACAATCCAGAAGTTTGGTACTGGTTCATTAGAGCTTGACGGTACTGGTGACTTCATTAGTGTAGAGACTCAGGAAGACTTTGGTTTTGGTACTCAGAACTTTGCTATAGAAGCTTGGGTATATCCAACTAATAATAGTGGTACAAATAGTATCCTAGACTTCCGTACTGGTGCTACATCAGATACAGCTCCATACCTATATCACACTGGTGGTGTAGTTAAGTTTGGTTCTGGTACAACTGAGCACATCAGTGGTGGTAGTTTATCAGTTGACACATGGGCTCATATTGCTCTTTCTCGTTATAATGGAGATACAAAACTGTTTGTTAATGGTACTCAAGTAGGTTCTACGTATACAGATACCAATAACTACGGTGATACAAAGACACTTAATATAGGTTCTGCTACTGGAACTGGATCTAATTTCTTTACAGGATATATTGATGAGATTAGATGTAGTGCTGGAACCGCAAGATTTACAGGTAACTTCACAGCTCCTACTTCAGAATATGGAACAGACATAAACACTGTTCTATTAATTCACTTTAATGGTACTGATCAGTCAACCGCATTTTCTGATACACCTTCTCCTAAGGACATTCGTTCTGATGGTGGTGACTCTGCTACAGGTATATCACTTGTAGACTACAGTGAGTTTGGTTGTGAATTAAAAGCAATTGCTTCTTCCAACATATACGGTAACAAGGGTGCTGTAGCTGATGGTAATGGATGTAAACTCATCCTGTCAGCACACAACTTCATGTATATTGGTGCTGGTAAGGACATGACGAACGACGGTTCGTTAGCTAACCAAGCTAATGAAGCTGTCGAAAGTAATGGTGGTAGAGTATTCTATTCTTCAACCGACCAGAAAGGTGACTTCAGAGTTGGTGAAGTATTCCTAGTTGACCAAGAAACTGGTAACGTTAACTTCCAGTCTACATCATCATCTCAGCAAGCAACCAGTATCGGTCTATCTGACAACACTGGTACAACAAACATTTATCCAGCATACATCGAGACTGGTAATATTCGTCTCGCAGGTAACACCTTCTCTACAACATCTGGTGCTCTACTAATTGACCCTGCTGGTAACGAAGACATCACATTTAACGGTGAGGTAATATTTAACGAGAACGCATACTTTGACGCAGGTAAGGTTGGTAGTTTCAACACTGCTCAGACTGGTTCTATTGACATCTTCCTCGGTTCATTACAAAGAAGAGGTGGATTTAACGCATATGGTTTACTATCAGATACCAACTTATTAATATCTACAGAGCAGGTTGCTACTGTTAACATTAATAATACTGGTGACGGATATACTGGTGGTACATCAAACTTAAGCTTAGACACTGATCCTGCTGTTCCAGGTCAGGCAAACTGTACATTAGATCTAAACAACGGTTCACTTAAGACACTTGTATTGTCTAATGGTGGTACTCTTTATACAAGTCCTCCTGATGTTACTTTCAGTGCTGGTACAGGAACATCACCAACGAATCCAGATGCTAGTTGTGTTCTAGATCCTTATGGTATAATTAACAGGATTGAGATAGCAGATGGTGGTGCTGATTATGCATCTGCTCCTACTTTAACTATTGAAGAACCCAATACTTTTAGTTGGAATACTGAGACAGATATATCTGGTAATACAATAACCCTTGTAGATCATCCATTTACAAATAACCTTAGGGTTGTTTATGATAACTCTGGTGGATCTGAAACTCCTGGTCTTACACAAGGTAATACTTATTATATCATTAACGTTAGTGGAGATACTTTCCAGGTATCTAATTCACAGGGTGGTGGTGCTGTAACCTTAACTGCTTCAGCATCAGCTGCTGGTGAGACCCATATGTTTAAGGGTGTCAATGCTACTGCTACTTGTACAGTTAGTGCTGGTGCTGTTAACTCTATTACTATTACAGAGCAAGGAACCCTTTATGATGGTTCTACTCTTCCAAATATAACACAGTCTGATGAATCACAGACTACAGATGCTAGTTTCACAGTTTATAATGGTAGAGGCATTGCTAGCATAGCAATCAACTCTAGAGGTAGTGGATATGTATCTGCTCCTACTGTAACCATTGCTGCTACTACAGGAGACACCACAGGATCTGGTGGTGCTGCTACAAGTACAATTGGTTTCCCAATAGGAGCCGTAAACTTAACAAATATTGGTGCTGGTTATAACTTTGTTCCATCAGTTCAGATAACTGGTGGTAACCCAATTACTGAGGCTGTATTAACTCCTGCTTTCAGTAAGACCAACGCAAGACTTACAGAGATCGTAATAACAGGTGGTGGTGAGTGTTATGACACCGCACCTTCTTTAACATTGACTGGTGGTGCTGGTGGAGACGCTATACTTGGCGTAAACTTCCAGTCCTTAACAGGTAACATTACCAACAATGGTAGTGCTTATACTGCTGGCTCATATAGTGGAATAGCTTTCAGTTGGGTAAGCGGTGCTGCAGAACCAACCAACACTGCTACTGCTGACTTCGTTGTTCCAGGTTGGGAAGTAAATATAACCAACGGTGGTTCAGGATATACAGATGGACAGTATGATGGTATTACTGTATACAACGCACCACTCCAAACATTTGCTGTAACAGTAATAACAAACCCTGGTGCTTCACCTCCTGACAATGTATATGTCATAGATGGTAGTACACAGGCACCTATCACAATGATCGAGGGTAATACTTACCGCTTCGATCAGTCTGACGCATCTAACGCAGGTCATCCTCTATTAATCAGTAGAGAGGATGGTCAATCTCTTAATACTGATATAGTTTCTATACCTCATGGAACTGCTGGAGAAGCAGGTGCCTTTACTGACGTAGTTCTACGTACTGGAGTTGCTGGAGAGACAGCAGATTATATTTGCTCAAGCCATGCTAACATGGGTGCTGCTTTAACCATTAACAGTGGTGCTGCTGGCAACTATGGTGATAACATGACCGCTGATGTCACTGTTGCTGGTGGAGCGGTTACTGTATTCAAGAGTAATGCTCAAGGTGAGAACTATGCTGTTGGAGATACCATACAGTTACTTGCTTCGGACTTAGGTAATACTGGTTCTGGATTTGCTGCTACATTATCTGCTAACACTACTGTCATAAGCACTGTAGAGAACATCAGTCTAACTGGTGGTCCTTATGCTGTTGGTGATGTCCTAAGTGTTGATCCTGCTAATGTAGGTGGTACAGGTTCTGGATTCCAATACACTGTAACCAAAGTAGGTTTTATCAGAGACGTAACTGTCACTGAAGGTGGTTATGGTTATAACGCAGGACAAACATTAAAAGCAAGAATTTCAGGTGGTAACGCTGGACCAGAAACTACTGGTACTAAGTATGATCTTAGTGTTGCTACTACAACAACGGATGATCGTTGGGAATTAACTCACGACGGGGGAATGATCTCCGATGCCTTCAAGGTTGCTGGTACTAAAGACCCAACTCTATACGAAGGTTCATTAAGTATTGGTAAGTCTGCTACTAAGTTCCTGGTTGATGGTGAGAATGGTCATTTAACTTCTGCTGGTGATGCTACCTTCGATGGTAACCTTACAGTTAAAGGTAACTTAGCATTTGGTGATGAGTCAACTGATACCTTAACTATCACAGGTACTACCACAGCGACAGGTGACACAACACAGACAGGTAACTTTGCTTTAGAAGGTGACTTTACCCAGACAGTTGGTGATGTAACTCTTACTAATACAACAGCAAGTCTTGCTGATGGTACTGCTGCTGCTCCTAGTTTAAATTTTGTAACCTCTGCTACTACAGGTCTATTCCATCAAGGTCCAGATGTCATTGGCGTTTCTATTGCTGGAGCAGAGAAGGGTAAATGGGGAACTGATCTTAGAATTGGTAATGATTTCCAAGTAGGTGCTACTACTGCTACTTCAAGTCCAGTTCTATTAGTTGACACTGCTAACAGCACTATTAAAACTGGTACTGCTGCTGCTGGACTTCAGATTAATAACGATGCTTCTATAGAAGCTATTGGTACAGATGCCAATGTTAATCTCAGATTCCAACCAAAAGGACAGGGTGGAGTAATCCTTACTGGTGCTGCTGATAGAGACTTTATTATCAATGACGGTACAAGTACAACCTTTAAGGTTGACATGGACAAAGGTCATGTTGAGACTACAGGATATATTCAAACAAATAGTAGATTAAGAATTACTGATTCTGAAATATCTAACCAGGCTGGTACTGTTTCACAATCATTTGGACAGCTAGTAACATTAGACACTTCAGGAAGTGGTACAACATTTACTGATGGTACGTTCACTAACGTAGCAATTACAGCAACAGGAACTGGAAAGGGTTCTGGTGGTACGGTTGATGTAACAGTTGTAAGTAGTTCTATTACAACAGTTACAGTAAACACTGGTGGTAAAGATTATGTTATTGGAGATACAGTAACACTTGATTCAGGAGTCATTGGTACTGATTCTGTTCAAACAGTTGTTATAACTGATGCTGCTGGTACTGGTATTAATATTAAACCAGGCGTTGCTAGAAACGTTAGAATTGATGGCACAGGTACTTTCATAGTTCCTGTTGGTGATACAAATAACAGACCTCCTGCTGATGACACATACGTAGGTGGTATACGCTACAACACTACTACATCACAGTACGAAGGATATAATGGTATTGATTACGTATCTCTTGGTGGAGTACGTGACGTTGACCAAGATACTTACATATTAACTGAGGTAACACCTGGCTCTGACGAAGACACATTTGAGTTTTATAACGCTGGTTTTAACTCACTATCAATTGATAAAGATAAGTTTATACTTAAGACGACCAAGTTAGTTGATGTTCAAGGAACATTAACTCTCAATGGTACAACTGGTACAGATACCTTAGATGTTCAGAGAAAAGGAACATCAATTACTAAGGTTAGAAGTAGTAAGGATTTTGAAGTTACTGGTGGATTATTCTTAAAGCATCAGTTAGTTGCTGGTACTATCGCATCGTTCGATGATGGTACCCTAGGAGCGTCTCCAGGATCCTTTAACGCTACTGCCGCAGCATATGATCAATCAGCATCATTTAACGCTGTTGCTGGTGTTTCTGAGTTTGCTGGTAGTGGTGCTACATTTGATATCGTTACCGATGCTAATGGTACTATCTCAAGCATCACTATTAACACTGGTGGTGTTAATTTTGAGCAAGGTGAGGTCATCACAATTGGTGGTGGTCTACTTGGTGGTGGTGCTGGTACTGATGTAACCTTTACTGTTGCTACGTTAAGTAACCCTGACGTTGCCCACGGTAAGATCAGTGGACTACAGAGTGAGCTACGCTTCAATATGTCCAGTGACAAACAATTCTTGTCACTAGATGCATCTGGAGCAAAAGCAGGATTCAAGGTTAATAGAAACTTTGAAGCAGGTGGAGCAACTTCTTACTTAACCTTATTCGATTCTACTGCTACATTTGTAGAGTTAAATGACGCAAGAATTGAAGGTGGAGAGATAGCATCCTTTGGTACTACTGTTACCTTCACAGCTTTTGATAAGACTGCTTATAAGGGATCTAAGACATTGATTACCATTGAGAGCAATGACTCCAAGGTTCATATGTTTGAAGTAACTGCTGTATGTTCTGCTACAGGTACAGAAGCATTTGCCACTATCACTAACTCTATCACATCTCATAATGATCTGATGGATGCTAGTGTAAGTGTCAGTTCAAACTCTGTTCAAATCACATTGGCTAAATCAACTGCTGCGTCTAGCTCTACGACCTTTACTGGTAGGTACACAACTACAAAGGTCAAGGTATAAATAATCTGAGGTAACACCTAATCAAATGGCGACGAAGAATTTCTCATCAATAGGCGGGTTTGCCGTAGGTTCTACGGAGGTATTGAATACCCACTACGAACTTAAGAATATATCTGCTATTCATATGGTAGCGGATGATTTCACTGATGCCTCTAATGATCTCTATATAACTAAACGTACTACTACTCCTTCAGACAACTTACTTCGTTTAAGTTTTGATGGGAGTACGAATATCTCTACCAATAGCCCCGCACTGGGACATAACAGTGTCGTTTTCGTTAAGGGCAAAGTATTTGGTCAAGAGATAAACAATAACACATATGTTTTGGCTTCCATATATGATTGCGTAGTGACAGTAGACACCAATGGTGTTCCTACTTTACAAGGCCAGTATGAACAGGTGATACATGAACACCTACCAGGAGTTGAGTCCTGGACTATATCTCCCGTTGCTTTTCAAATTGGTAGCAACGCATATTTTAGTTTTGATGTTGAGTCAGTTTCAACTACCTCAACCGTGAAGTGGATTGGTATTATTGACATTACTAAAGTAACAACAGCATAATCTGGAGTACAAATAGATGACGTTTAGGCTGAGTTCCTCACAACAAAGACTTGAGGGTACTGGCAATGTTCCACAGGGACCGTGGACCAGTGCTTCGTACGGTAGGGCTAATGGAATAGTCACCGTAACATCCATAGCTCATGGTTTAAATGCTAATGAGAGATTATACGTCAAACCTGGCGCAGATAATCTGCTGAGAACTTTTGATGAAGGTCAATATACGATACAGATTGTAGACGAAGATACTTTTACTATATCAGGAACTGGTGCTAACTTTATTGAGGCAGCCACGTCTATATCATATAGATCTGTAAGATCTTTAGTCATTAATGCTTCAGATAGAATGGAGCTTAGTGTTGGTACTGGTGCCAACGAAGATGACGCTGTATTCATAACGAAGAGTGATACTGGTAATATTCGTGTAGGTATTAATAATACAAATC
>MDSZ01208620.1_pt1 | contig 47461 bp, 55 predicted proteins | sample 811201 | NCBI WGS metagenome assembly MDSZ01 (sample SAMN05326647, study PRJNA326480) | marine metagenome | isolation source: seawater | place: Indian Ocean: North | collected 2010 | reverse complement strand
TTTTTAAAAGAGATTGCCGCAGAGCCTCATGAGCATGTCCGCGTGCACATGGATGATGCGTTAATGCTGGTAAATTCTCTGCCCGATCAGTGCTTAGACGGTCTGTATATCCTTAACCCCGATCCGTGGCACAAAACACGCCACCATAAACGCCGCATCGTGCGCCGCGAGACTTTGACGGCCTATCACCGTGTTTTAAAGCCTGGGGCGCAGCTTATATGTTCAACCGATGTGCCATATTTAGCGGATTGGATGATTACAGAAGTGATGCTTCATGGCGGCTTTGAATGGAGCGCCAAATGCGCTGATGATTGGCGCACACCGCCTGAAGACTGGATCACAACCGCTTATGAGGTTAAGGGCGCGAAAGGCGCTAAAATCATGAGCTATATGATTTTTGAGAGAGTTTAGTTAGCCCATAATCGTAAATTCGATATGACTACCTTCTTCTTCATATTCCGTGACCTTATACTTACTCTTGATCAGAGCAATATTTGCCTGCATTTGTGTCTGTAGATGCTCCGAAGCATACTTAGCCGTTGCGTCATAACTTACCAATAACGATTTAGGGTGATCAGGACGCGCGCCATCTGTCGCCGTCACTTTAAACTCAACATTTTCATTTGGCTTCAGAAGAGCGCTGACGCCGCCAAAGATTCGGCTACATTCTTTTCTCACCCTAGCGATTTCATTGTTTGAGCCACTAGCCGTATTAAAGTTTACTTTTATTTGGTTCATTGTATCTCCATGATTTTAGTGGCGGCTTTTTTAACAGCACGCTAGAATAAGTCAATAAATTTATTACTTGCTTTATGAGGAACTGCGCGTTATATCTACTCACACATTCCGATCTTAAAAAGACGGTGGGCTCATTAAGAGACCCGCCTTTTTTATTGCCCGGATGAATAACAAAGAGGATTTTATGAAACAATCACCATTGGAAAAGAAGCTTTGCAATATTAGCGCGCCAGTTATTGAAGACCTTGGCTTTGCGCTGGTGCACGTTAAGCATCTCTCAGATAATGGCGGAACAGTGCAAGTCATGGCAGAGGACCCAAAGACGGGGCGCCTTGGCGTTGATGATGCCGCGAAAATTAGCCGCGCTTTATCGGCTGTCTTTGATGTGGAAGACCCTATCAATGGCGCATATCGCTTAGAAGTTAGCAGCCCTGGCATTGATCGCCCTCTTACGCGTTTAAGCGATTTTGAGAAATATAAAGAATTTGAAGTGAAGCTGGAGAGTGATATTCCAGCAGAAAATGGCCAGCGTAAATTCCGCGGCTTTATTAAAGAGGTAAACGGCGAAAGCATCGTGATTGCTACAGATCAAGGCGATACTGAGCTGGATTATAATTCAATTGTTAAAGCCAAGCTGGTTTTGACAGATGATCTGATTAAACGAACAGCAAACTTATAAGGAGATAGACCATGGAATTGCTGCAAGTTGCCGATAATGTGGCGAGAGAGAAAAATATTGACCGTGACATCGTGTTAGAAGCGATGGAAGAAGCGATCCAAAAAGCTGGTCGTTCTAAATATGGTCATGATCATGATATCCGCGCGAAGATTGATCGCAAGAGCGGTGAGATCACAATGAAGCGTTATCGTGAAGTGATGGCGGATGATGCTGAAATTGAAAATGAAGTTGCACAGCTTACACAAAGCCAAGCTAAGCGCATTAAACCTGATGCGGAAGTTGGTGAGTTTTTGGTTGATGAGCTACCACCACTTGATTTTGGCCGTATTGCTGCACAGACTGCAAAGCAAGTTATCATGCAAAAAGTGCGTGAAGCTGAGCGTTCACGTCAATATGGTGAGTTTAAAGACAAGGTTGGCGAGATCGTTAATGGTGTTGTTAAACGTGTTGAGTATGGTAATGCAACGATTGATATTCAAGGCCGTGCAGAAGCGCTTCTTCGTCGTGATGAGAGTATTCCTCGCGAGCACCTAAACACAGGTGACCGCGTGCGTGCGATCATCTATGAAGTCCGCGAAGAAACACGTGGTCCACAAATCTTCCTTTCACGTACTCACCCAGAGTTCATGGCGAAGCTTTTCACTCAAGAAGTGCCTGAAATTTATGATGGTGCTATTGAGATTAAAGGCGTTGCGCGTGATCCAGGTAGCCGCGCAAAAATCACTGTTGCGTCTGCAGATGGCTCAATCGATCCGGTTGGCGCTTGTGTGGGTATGCGCGGTAGCCGTGTTCAAGCGGTTGTTAACGAGCTAGGCGGCGAGAAAATCGACATCGTGCCTTGGTCTGAAGACATTGCGAGCTTTATCGTGAATGCGCTTCAGCCTGCTGCTGTTGCTAAAGTTATTCTTGATGATGATAAAAAGCGTATGGATGTGGTTGTTCCTGAAGAGCAGCTATCTCTTGCGATTGGTCGTCGTGGTCAGAATGTGCGTCTAGCCTCTATTCTTTCTGGCTGGGATATCGACATCATGACAGAAGAAGAAGAATCAGCACGTAGAGCAGAAGAATTCAAAGTTCGCTCTGAACTCTTCATGACTGCTATGGATGTTGATGAAGTTATTGCTCACCTTCTTGTTGCAGAAGGCTTCTCTACAATCGAAGAGATTGTTGAAACACCTGTTGACGAGCTCACACAGATTGAAGGCTTTGAAGAAGAGATTGCGATCGAGCTTCAAAACCGTGCTGCAAACTGGCTTGAAGCACAAGCAAAAGAGCTTGAAGAAAAGCGTAGCTCTCTTGGTATTGCAGATGACCTTATGAGCTTAGAAGGCTTGCTTCCTGCTCAGATCATCAAGCTTGGTGAAAATGAAGTGAAAACACGTGATGACTTGGCTGATTTGGCTGCTGATGAGCTTATCGAAATGCTTGGTGAAGGTTCACTCACATTCAAACAAGCAAATGAAGTCATTATGGCTGCACGTGCACATTGGTTTGAAGAAGAAGATGCTAAAGCTGCGGAAGCAGAAGCAGAGGCCGAAGTTGCTGCTGCAGATGCGGGCGAAGCTGAAAGCGTAGAAGAAAAAGACGCTTCTGCGGCTTAATTAAAGATTGATACATTGCGGCGGGGCTATAAAAGCCAAGGGTTTTGAGATTTCTCTGCCGCACGTATCGCCCTATATATTATAATAAAGCTTTTGCATGCCAAGCGTATGGCGTGTATAACCTGACTGAATTGAAAATAATTGGCGAAATTAATGAGCGAAACAACGGACAAGAAAAACGATAATAACAAAGACGGCAAAGGCTCTGGCGGTAAGAAGACGCTAAGCTTAGGCGGTACTTTAAGCCTTAAAGGTGGCGCTCCAGCAGCGCCTCGCCCAAGCGGTGGTGTGGCTGTTGAAGTTAGACGCAAGCGTGCTCCTACGCAAACAAAGCCTGCAGGTGGCGCACCAAGTGCAGCCCCTAGTGAAGATCCACATCTTACAAATAGTGAACGCGCAGCACGTGCTGAAGCGCTCAAGCGCGCTATGGCGGATGGAAACAAGCCTAAAAGCTCACTTCCTGAGCGTAAACGCGTTACTTTGGAAGATAAGAAAAAAGAAGAAGCTGCTGCTAAAGATGCTGAGAAAACAGCACGCGAAAAAGAGATGGAAGAGCTTCGCGCGATTGAAGAAGAAGAGCGCAAGAAAGCTGAAGAAATTCAAAGAAATGCACCAGCTGCGCCATCAAGCGATGACACACCAAGCACGCGCCGCAATAAATTTGCGGATGCACCAGCACATGTTCCTCACAATCCACGTAAAGATAGCGACAATGAAGAAAGCTATCGCGATAAGCTAAAGCGTAATGCGCCGAAGGCCCCTCCTCGCACGAGCGATAATCGTCGTGGCGGCCGCATGACCGTTACACAAGCGCTTAACCGTGACTATGACCGCGATCGCGGCATGTCTATGGCAGCTCAAAAGCGCGCGCGTGAAAAAGCGCGATTAGCCGCGCAAGGCCCTAAAGAGCCTGCAAAGAAAGTTATTCGTGATGTTATTGTTCCTGAAGCTATTACTGTAGGTGAGCTTGCTAACCGTATGGCAGAACCTGCAGGTGAAGTTGTAAAATCACTCATGAAAATGGGTGTGATGGCTACAATCACACAGTCTATTGATGCGGATACTGCTGAGCTAGTTATCGAAGAATTTGGCCACACAATTAAACGTGTTACTGATGCTGATGTTGAAGTTGGCTTGGGCGGTATCGATGATAAGCCTGAAGACCTCATCACACGTCCACCGGTTGTTACTATTATGGGTCACGTTGACCACGGTAAAACCTCGCTACTAGACGCTCTGCGCGAAACTAATGTTGTTTCCGGTGAGGCTGGCGGCATTACGCAACATATCGGTGCGTATCAGATTGAGGTTAATGATCAGAAAGTGACATTCCTTGACACACCAGGTCACGCAGCCTTTACTGAAATGCGTGCACGTGGTGCGACAGTAACTGATATTTGTATTATCGTTGTGTCTGCTGAAGATAGTGTTATGCCACAAACAATTGAAGCTATCAGCCATGCTAAAGCTGCTGATGTGCCGATCATTATTGCGGTTAACAAGATTGACCTCCCTACTGCAGACCCAATGAAAGTTAAGACAGAGCTTCTTCAACATGAAATCGTTGTTGAAGAGCTTTCAGGGGATGTTCAGTGCGTTGAGATTTCAGCTAAGAAACGCATGAATCTTGATAAGCTTGTTGAAGCGATCTTGCTTCAGGCTGAAGTTCTTGAGCTTAAAGGCAACCCAGACCGTGAAGCGCTTGGCGTTGTTGTTGAATCTAAGCTTGAAAAAGGCCGCGGCGCAGTTGCAACTGTTCTTATTCAAAATGGTACGCTTAAAATTGGTGACACCTTTGTTGTTGGTGCGGAATTTGGCCGTGTGCGTGCTTTGATTAACGACCGTGGCGAGAATGTCGAGAATGCTACATTGGGTGAACCCGTTGAAGTTCTCGGCCTTAATGGCGCTCCAGAAGCGGGCGACCCATTCCATGTTACAGAAGATGAGAGCAAAGCTCGCGAAATTAGTGACTATCGTCAACGTAAGAAACGTGAAGCTCAAGCGGTTATGGCGGTTAAAGGCCGTACAACAATTGATGACCTTATTGCTGCGCGTGAAGCAGGTGAAAAGACAGCCCTTCCTGTGATTGTTAAGGGTGATGTTCACGGCTCTGTCGAAGCGATCATTGGCTCTTTTGCTAAAATGGAAGAAGAAAACGAAGATATTCGCGTTCAAGTCTTGCATAGCGGCGTTGGTGGTATCACTGAAAGCGATGTGAAATTGGCACGTGCTTCTGGCGGTATTATTATTGGCTTTAACGTGCGTGCTAATGCGCAAGCGCGTGACCTTGCTACACGTGAAGCGGTTGATATTCGCTACTATAACGTAATCTACAACGTCATTGATGATGCTAAATCCATTCTTTCTGGCATGCTTTCACCGAACCAGCGTGAAGAATATATTGGTAACGCGACAATCCAGCAGGTCTTTAACATTACTAAAGTCGGTAAAGTGGCTGGCTGTATGGTTGATGTAGGCGTTGTGAAACGCGGTGCAGGTGTTCGCCTTCTTCGTGATGACGTTGTTATTCATGAAGGTAAGCTGAAAACACTACAGCGCTTCAAAGATGAAGTTAAAGAAGTTAAAGAAGGTACAGAGTGCGGTATGGCGTTCGAAAGCTATGACGACATCAAAGAAGGTGACGTTATCGAATGTTTCGAAATTATCGAAGAAGCCCGCGAGGTTGTATAGAAATATATGACATTATCAGCTTACAGCATATCTCCGCTTACAGCTCTTTTTGGAAAGAGAGCTGCGGAGATACCTGAACCAAGCTTTTCACAACTTGCTTTTGATTGGGTGCAGTCCGGTTTGGATTTAGACCGCTTCCTAGCAGCGCACAGAAAACCCGCTAGTTTTCTGTGTTAATGGCTCAATACACTTATAGTAAATGTAAAATATGAAACGACAAAATAATAATTCCAAAGGTCCATCTCAGCGCCAGCTTCGCGTTGGTGAGCAATTGCGTCACATTATTGCAGAAGTTCTTGCGCGCGGGCATTTTCACAATGAAACCTTGCTTGATGCGCATATTACCGTTGCAGAGGTCCGTGTAACACCTGATCTGAAACTCGCAAAAGCTTACGTCATGTCATTGGGCGGTCAAGATATGGACGTCATATTACCTGCCCTTAATGATGAAGCCGTGCATGTGCAAAAAGAGATTAACCGCCAATCAAACCTTAAATTCACACCTAAAGTCCGTTTTGTGCGCGACGATAGTTTTGATGAAGCGCAGCGTATAGACGAGCTTTTACGCGGTGTGCATATCCCCGATTCAGACGATACTGACGAGGCGTAATCATGGGACGACGTAAAAAAGGTGAAAAGATTGATGGCTGGATCAATCTTGATAAGCCACTTGAGCTTAGTTCAACACAAGCGATGGCGAAAGTGCGTCGCGCGCTGAATGCGCAAAAAGCTGGGCATGCAGGTACGCTCGACCCACTTGCAAGCGGCATACTCCCTATTGCGCTTGGTGAGGCAACAAAGACAATTCCTTATATTCAAGATGGAATGAAAACTTATGAATTTACGGTGAGTTGGGGTGAACAGCGCTCAACCGATGATTCTGAGGGTGATGTCATTGCATCTTCTGATGTGCGCCCAAGCCTTGAACAAATCAAGGGCGCCCTGCCCGCTTTTATTGGAGAAATTGAGCAGATCCCTCCTAAATTCTCAGCCATTAAGATTGATGGTGAGCGTGCGTATGATCTTGCACGTGATGGTGAGGATTTCGAAATTAAAGCGCGTGAAGTTTACATTGGAAGCGTAGAGCTTGTTGAGGCTCGCGAGCATGAAGCCGATCTTGTTATGAGTTGCGGAAAAGGCACATATGTTCGTGCATTAGCGCGTGATTTAGCCCTTAAACTTGGCACATATGGTTATGTCAGCGCTCTGCGCCGCACACGCGTCGGCCCGTTTAATGCGCAAGAAGCGCTCACATTAGAAAAATTACTTGCAAAGATTGAGGAATTAGGCGATAGTGCCGCCACTTTGGACGCCTTACAGCCTCTTGAGACAGCGCTGGACGATATCCCGGCGTTTGCCATTAAGGAGGATGAAGCGGTAAGGATTAGAAATGGTAATGAGATTACATTAATTTCCAAGCCTGATTTTGAGCGTTTAGCCAAGGCAGGCATTGAGAATGAAGATGAAGCTCTCGCGACATATAAAGGCAAGGCTTTAGCACTTGTTTATCGCGATGGCCCAAAGCTCAAACCGTTTCGTGTCTTTAACACTTAAATAGAAAGAGAAACAGATGTCGTTAAATGCAGAAAAAAAATCCGTAATCATCGGTGAATACGCTACTAAAAAAGGTGATACAGGTTCACCAGAAGTACAAGTTGCTATTCTAACAAATCGTATTAATGAGCTTTCAGAGCACATGCAGCAGCACAAAAAAGACTTCCACTCACGTCGTGGTCTATTGGCTATGGTTGCTAAGCGTCGTAAGCTTCTTGACTACCTAAAAGGTAAAGATGAAGCGCGTTATCAAGACCTTATCAAGCGTCTAGGTATACGCCGCTAATAGCTTTGATCGTTCCGTTTGGATTGCGTCGCTCGAGCGCTTACGTATATTAGATACGCTGCCCTCCTTGCTTCAAATCAAAACAAAACGCTCTTTGCTACATATTTTTGAAACAGGTCGCTTTTTGCGGCCTTTTTTATGGGCTTCTTCACAACATAATTCCATTTTAACGCGAAACTATATGTTTTACACACTTGTATTCATAAAAACATACAAGTAACATGCGCAAAAAGGAGACATCAATTATGTTTAAAAAACTCGTATTAATATTGCCACTCATAACACTTTGCGCGTGTGAATCATTTACTGCTGATAGATATATTTCAACGTCCTCTAATCAGGCTGTTCTAAAGAACATACACGCCTCCAGCAAATACGAAGTCGGCCCATTCACACCTGAAGAAGATAACAGTATTAGTGTAGGCTGCAGAATGGCGGGGCCAATTCAGGTGGCAGGTAATGGTGATCATGCCGCATATATTCAAACAGCCTTTATGGATGAATTATCAAACGCAGGTATTTACAAGCCAAATTCTAGTAAGATTTTTAGTGCCAAGCTAAAAGATGTTAGTGTTGACACAATAACTCCTGCAAAGTGGACAATTTCTGGTGATTTCTTCATGAATGATACGCTTGTCAAATCTGTAAACACACAGTTTCCATTCAAAACAAGTTACAGCGCGTATGGTGCATGTAACAACGCTGCAGAAAATTTCCCATACGCTGTAGAGCAATTTCTAAATGACTTTATCAGCAGCCCAGAATTTCAAAAATCTGTTAGATAATATGTAAGGGATCATTTTTATTTAAAAGGTCGCATATCGCGGCCTTTTTTATAAGGGTATTTGTGCTTACAAAGCTCCCCCTAACTTATAGATACAATTAACTGTACCGCATTAATATTACAAACTTTTAAATTGCATATTGCAAGATAATGATCTTCGAATGACTAGCGACGCTGTATCGGAACCAGTTGAATGACTATACGCTATATTGGAAAATAAATCCTTTACTTCATCGTACGACATAGCAGACTTATTTTGCCCATTAAACTCATCAAAAATTGCACCCAGCTTAATCTCTAAATTTTTTGTTTTAAACTGGGCTCTCTCGGGCCTTTTACCAAATGTTGACTCTGCAGAAAGCGTAATAATCTGCTTCGTATTTAGCAATGCGGCAAACATGCTAGACAATACATACCTTTCAGAAGATGCAGGCTCTATAAGACCGTAATTATTGTCTATATTTACGTGCATTTGCATCCTTATAACTTCAGATTAATAAGATGTAAAAATATATGCACTATGAGTAAATAAGTCAAATTGCTACTTCACCAAACTCTCGCCATCCATCTCGGCAGGTTTTGTAACCCCTAAGAAATGCAGCATTGTTGGTGCGATATCGGCGAGCTTGCCTGGTTCAAGCGTTAGCTCCCCTGCTCCATCAATAATAAAAGGCACTGGATTAAGCGTGTGCGCTGTATGCGGGCCATGCGTTTCTGGATCATACATTTTATCTGCATTACCATGATCAGCCGTTACAATCAGTACACCGTCCTGTGCGGCCACAGCTGCACGCAGCTTACAAAGCGTACCATCAACTGCAGAGGCGGCTGCTCGTGCTGCCTCGATTGAGCCAGTATGCCCGACCATATCTGTATTAGCGAAATTAACAATCACAACATCGAACGCTTTCGTCTCAATTGCCGCTAAAAGCTTTTCAGAAAGCTCAGGTGCGGACATTTCAGGCTGCAGATCGTAAGTCGCAACTTTGGGTGAATTGACCAAAATACGCTCTTCTCCCTCAAAAGGTTCTTCACGACCGCAGTTAAAGAAGAAGGTCACATGCGGATATTTCTCTGTCTCTGCAGTGCGGAGCTGATTCAAGCCATGCGCAGAGACAACTTCGCCGAGAATATTTTTATGCTCTATAGGCAGAAACAAAATATCCATGAGCGGGTTTAACTCATCTGAATATTGCACCATACCAAGAGCTTTTGAGATTTTAGGCTGAGCGTTCTCACGTTCGAAGCCATCGAAGTTCGGCACAAGTAGAGCTTGCAGCAATTCACGCGCGCGGTCGTTTCTAAAGTTTGCGAAGATAATTGCATCGCCCTCTTGTAAACCTTCATATCCATTCAAAATTACTGGTTCAACAAATTCATCAGTTACACCAGCATCATAGCTTGCTTGCATCGCGGCGCTCGCATCAGTGCTTGGCGTACCCTTGGCATTCACAACAGCATCATAGGCTTTTTGCACGCGTTCCCAGCGTTTATCGCGATCCATTGCGAAGTAGCGCCCGCACAATGTCGACAAAGACACATTGTCGCCCACAGATTCAACAACCGTTTCAATAAACGCCTTACCGCTTTCAGGGGCGCAATCACGGCCATCTGTGAAGCCATGAATATGGGTCTTTACGCCGCTAGCGCCCATAATATTGGCAAGACCAATAATGTGATCCATATGTGCATGTACGCCGCCATCAGAGACAAGCCCCATAATGTGACACGCTTTACCTGATGCTTGCAGCTCAGAAATGAGCGTCTTAATCGCTTCAAAGTCTTTGACTTGGCCCTCTTTAAAAGCTTTGTGAATGCGCGGCAGGAACTGCATGACCACACGGCCTGCGCCGATATTCATATGACCAACTTCAGAGTTTCCCATCTGGCCTTCAGGAAGTCCTACCTGCCCACCAAAAGTGGTAAGTGTTGTATTCGGACACTCAGCCATCAACGCATCAAAACATGGTGTATCAGCGCTCGCGATCGCATCATATTCACCGCCATCACCCAAGCCCCAACCATCAAGTATAGTGAGTACTACGGGGCGTTTTTTCGGAATGAAGCCTGACATGTTTTTTACTCCTAAATGATATAAAGACTTTGACTTTCGGGGCGGATAATGCCATGTCTATATCTGTTTGAAAAGGGTTAAGCGGTGAGGTTGACCGTTAAGTGCACTCTGTATAGTGCTTTTTACAGTCCACCCCACACTTTCCCATTAATTAACTTTTTAGATTTCGCGTGCGTTTTGACGCTCGGAATCTATGCATTTGAAAGGTAAACTCTATGTTTAACGTCTATCGCAAAGAAATCGACTTTGCAGGAAAAACACTAGTTCTTGAAACTGGTAAAGTTGCTCGTCAGGCTGATGGCTGTGTACTTGCAACAATTGGTGAAACATCTGTTCTTTGTGCTGTTACTGGTGCAAAAAGCGTAAAAGAAGGTCAGGATTTCTTCCCTCTTTCTGTTCACTACCAAGAAAAAACATATGCTGCGGGTAAAATCCCTGGCGGTTTCTTTAAGCGCGAAGCTAAGCCTTCTGAAAAAGAAACATTAACATCACGTCTTATTGACCGTCCAATTCGCCCACTTTTCCCTAAGAACTTCCTTAACGAAGTACAGGTGGTGGCAACAGTTGTTTCACATGACCTTGAGAACGACCCTGACATGGTTGCAATGTGCGGTGTATCAGCTGCCCTTACAATTTCAGGCATTCCATTCATGGGCCCAATTGGTGGCGCGCGCGTTTGCTATAAAGACGGTGAATACCTCATCAACCCAGCAATGTACGAAGTTGCAGACACTGAGCTAGACTTGGTTGTTGCAGGTACACATGAAGGTGTTTTGATGGTTGAATCTGAAGCACAAGAGCTTTCAGAAGAGATCATGCTCGGTGCGGTTGCTGAAGGTCACAAAGCGTATCAATCAGTAATTAACGGTATTATCGAATTGGCTGAAATGTGTGCTAAAGATCCTTGGGATGTTCCTGAAACTCCTGATGCGATTAAAAATCTTGAAGCAGATATCAAAGCTAAATTCGCTGGTGATGTTGAAAAAGCATACACAATTAAAGACAAGCTTGAGCGTCAAGCGGCTGTTGGTGCGGTACGTGATGCTGCTGCAGAAGCCTTCATTGATGAAGAAGCTGGTATTGATGCAAATCTTATCAAGTCAAAGTTCAAATCTCTAGAAGCAGATGTTGTTCGTGGCTCTATCCTTAAAACTGGCAAGCGTATCGATGATCGTGACACAAAAACTGTGCGTCCAATCGTTGCTGAAGTTGGTGTACTTCCACGTACACACGGCTCTGCTTTGTTCACACGTGGTGAGACACAGGCTCTTGTTGTAACGACACTGGGTACTGGTCAAGATGAGCAAATCATCGATGCTCTAGAAGGTGAATATAAAGAGCGATTCTTGCTTCATTATAACTTCCCTCCATATTCTGTTGGTGAAGCTGGCCGTATGGGCCCTCCTGGACGCCGCGAAATTGGTCATGGTAAATTGGCATGGCGTGCGACGCACCCTCTTCTTCCAACTGCGGAAGATTTTCCATACACAATGCGTACTGTATCAGAGATTACAGAGTCTAACGGCTCTTCTTCTATGGCTACAGTTTGTGGTACTTCTCTAGCCCTTATGGATGCTGGTGTACCATTGAAAGCACCAGTTGCAGGTATTGCTATGGGTCTGATCAAAGAAGGTGAAGACTTCGCTGTTCTTTCAGACATCTTAGGTGATGAAGATCACCTTGGTGATATGGACTTTAAAGTGGCTGGTACTTCAGAAGGTATCACGGCGCTTCAAATGGATATCAAAATCACATCTATCACAGAAGAGATTATGAAGGTTGCGCTTGAGCAAGCTAAAGATGGCCGTATCCATATCCTTGGCGAAATGAGCAAAGCTCTTACAGAAGCGCGTGCGGAAATGAGCGATCATGCACCACAAATCGTTTCTATCCAGATCCCAACTGATAAAATCCGTGATGTTATCGGTACTGGCGGTAAAGTGATCCGCGAAATCATCGAAGTGACAGAAACCAAGATCGACATTGATGATGACGGCACAGTGAAGGTTGCTGCGACTAACAAAGAGAACATCGACAAGGCGATTGATTGGATCAAAGGCCTTACAGACGAACCTGAAGTTGGCAAAGTCTATAACGGTAAAGTTGTGAAATGTGTTGATTTCGGCGCGTTTGTAAACTTTATGGGCGCTAAAGATGGTCTAGTACACATCTCTGAACTTCAAGAAGCACGCACAGCCAATACAACAGATGTTGTTAATGAAGGCGATGAAGTGAAAGTTCTTCTTATGGGCATTGATGATCGCGGCAAGATCAAGCTTTCTATGAAGCGCGTTGATCAGGAAACTGGCGAAGAGATCAAAAAAGAGAAAGAGGAAGACGCAGCTTAAGTCTGGTTTTCCACTCTTACAGAACTATATTTTAAAAGGTCGAGCTAACGCTTCGGCCTTTTTTAATGGTACAATGATTATATGTTTATAAAGGAAAATATGCACCCGCTACGTAAAGCCCTAAGACGTGTTCTTATGGTTGTTTTATGTGTAAGTTTGTTTTTCTTTAGCATGATCGTGACGCTTCGCGTTTCTTATCACGGTGACAAGCCCATAGACGGGCCACTTCGAGAGGCTATTTTTCATGCTGATATTTTTCAGATGAGAGCACTTGCCGCTTTTAGTAACGATGAAGAAGACATGCGCATCGCGAATGAGCTTTTGCGCGCGAGTATATTTTCTCCGCTTTATGCTCAAGCAGGACTTGCGATGTTGAAAAGTAAAGCTGAAGCTGGTTATGCGCCTGCACAAGAAAGGCTCGAACAAATCTATCCGTCAAAAGGTCGGTAAGCCTTAGCTCATTTGTCCAGGTGAAGGATCGCTATACTGAGCGGTTTTTTTATTTTTCTCAGAACCAAAGTGTCTCTCGCTACTCTCTACTGAATATTGAAGACTTTGCGTTCCTGCATTATCCACAGCATCATTAAAGCCAAACTTAATTTGGCCATTTGAATCTGTTTTCTCAACTGGTTTATTCCCTAACATTTCTACACCCTTCTCTTAAACGTAGAATCTGGCGCATATATACGCTCATTAGTTTTTTTGTCAACAATCTTGTATACATAGGCATTTTATCCTATAATTTTTGTGTTGGTTTCTTCTCACTGGGCGCTATACTCCCCCCCACCACACTTAAAATGACGAGCAATCAGACGAAGCTAGATTAAGGTTAGATATCAAGAACTTATGAGCATAAAATTCCCACAAATCATTGGCCACAGGGGCTGTGCAGCTTATGCGCCAGAGAACACCCTCCCCTCTATTTATACCGCTGCAGACATGGGCGTGGATTGGGTCGAGCTAGACATAAAACTCACGAAAGATCAGGTACCGGTGATTTTTCATGATGAAACGCTAGACCGCACCACCGACAGCACAGGTTTTGTCAAAGATCATACACTCGCAGAGCTTAAAGAGCTTGATGCGGGATTGTGGTTTGGTGAAAGCTTTTTTGACACGCGCATCCCCACCTTAGAACAAGCGGTTGATGCGCTTATCGAATGCGAGCTTGGCGTTAACTTTGAGATCAAGCCTTGTGAAGGGCGAGAGCGCGAGACTGCGGAAGTGGCACTGGATATGCTCTCTCAGATTTGGGATGACCATAACAAAATCCTTATCAGCTCTTTTTCTCCAGAATCTGTTGAAGTGACTGCAGAAATGGCGCATGGCTGGGCACGCGCACTTTGTGTTGGCGGCGGAGATGAGCTTTTAGAAAATTGGGCTGAGCTGGCCAAAGCTTTAGAGGTAAATGCTTTGAGCTTTGATGGCAATGCAGCCACGCAAGAGCAGATTATGCTTATGCAAGAAGCCGGTCTACCGATGTTGGCTTATACGATCAATGACGAAGAACAGGCCAGAGCACTACAAAGCCTTGGTATTAGAAGCTTTTTCACAGACTCACCTGATATTTTACAAGATGTTCTGTTTATGGTGCATTAACCGTTAAGAGTATAGAAGCTTATTAAATAAGCTGTGGCTGCATGATAAAGAAATAGATACAAAGTAGCGCCGTAACGATATGGCACAAAAAGGTCAGCATCATACCGATTTTGCGTGGCGAGTCATGGCTTGAGCCGCATAAAATCCCATATGCATGAGATAATCTCCCAATAATGAAAATAGCGCTTAAGCTATACAGGATGAGTGGTGCTACATCTTGTAATTCACACACAAGCAGCAACAGCAAGAAAATCGGTGCATTTTCTTGTAAATTTGAATGCGCTGAGCGGCGACGCAGCAGCTCAAAATCCCCATTATCGCCAAGGCTTATTCTATTCTTAATGCGATAGCGGATAATATTATATGTTAGGGCAATTTGCAGAAAGACAAGAAAGGCTGCTGTTATACCAGTAATCATAATGAATAGCCTTTCTTGATATATATTAGGAGTATAGCTTTAATTACGCCTCTTTAAGCTTTTTCAATGCATCATGTGCTGGCATGCCAACAGCATTATAGCCACAATCTACGTAATGCACTTCACCTGTTACGGCGCTAGAAAGCTCAGAAAGAAGGTAAAGACCTGTATTGCCGAGCTCTTCAAGCTCGACAGAGCGCTGAAGTGGTGCAGTTAAAACATTATATTTAAAGGTTGTACGCGCACCGCCGATTACTGCGCCGGCTAGTGTTCGCATAGGACCAGCGGAAATTGCGTTAACGCGTATATTTTCCGCGCCCAAATCTGCAGCAAGATAGCGCGTTGATGCTTCGAGAGCTGCTTTTGCAACGCCCATAACGTTGTAATTAGGCATAACTTTTTCAGCGCCATAATAAGATAGCGTTACTGCGCTTCCGCCATCTTTCATCAGCTCTTTAGCGCGACGCATAACAGATGTGAAGGAATAGCAGGAAATATGCATAGTCTTTAAGAAGTTGTCTAACGTCGTGTCGACATAACGGCCTTGCAACTGCTCTTTGTTGGAATAAGCAATCGCGTGCACAACGAAGTCTAGCTTGCCCCATTTCTGCTCAATCGTGGTAAAAACTTCATCCAAGTTCTCTTCATTTGTCACGTCGCAATCAAGTAAAATATCAGCGCCAAGCGATGCAGCTAAAGGCTTCACACGCTTACCAAAAGCTTCACCTTGATATGTGAAAGCAAGCTCTGCGCCAGCGTCACTAAGCGCTTTAGCCATGCCCCAAGCGATCGATTTATCGTTGGCAACGCCCATAATCAGGCCTTTTTTGCCTTTAAATAATTCATTCAGCATTTTTTATTATTCCTTATATTTACTGATTGCTAGACAGCAATTTGTGCCGCCAAAGCCGAAAGAGTTTGAAATCATTGTTTCGTGATCAACATTATCAACGCGCTCAGTAGCGATATTCATATCCTTCGCGCCCTCATCCATCTCTTCAACATTGATACTTGGTGCCACAAAGTTATTCTGCATCATTAATGCACAATAGATGGCTTCCTGAACGCCTGTTGCACCTAGAGAATGTCCGGTCATAGATTTTGTTGCACTGATATAAGGCTTATCCTTACCTTCAAAAACTTCACGCACAGCATTAAGCTCTGTGATATCACCAACTGGCGTTGATGTACCGTGTGAGTTAATGTAAGTCACAGGTGTTTTAACCGTTTCAAGTGCTTTGATCATAGCACGTTTACCGCCCTCACCACTTGGGGCAACCATGTCATGTCCATCGCTTGTTGCACCATAGCCTGTCACTTCAGCATAAATTTTTGCGCCACGCGCTTTCGCATGCTCAAGCTCTTCTAAAACAACGATACCGCCGCCACCAGAAATAACAAACCCATCACGGTTTGCATCATATGCTCGCGCTGCTTTTTCAGGAGTGTCGTTATATTTTGAGGACATCGCGCCCATGGCATCAAAGAGAACTGAAAGCGTCCAGTCTAACTCTTCACCACCGCCGGCAAACATTACATCTTGCTTACCCCACTGGATCATCTCAGCGGCATTACCAATACAATGCGCAGATGTTGAACAGGCAGAAGAAATCGTATAGTTCACGCCTTTAATCTTGAAGTTTGTCGCCGCTGTTGCGGATGTGGTTGAACACATTGCTTTTGGTACAGCAAACGGCCCAACACGCTTTGGTCCTTTTTCGCGCGTAATATCTACCGCAGCAACTTGCGCACGCGTAGAAGGCCCACCAGAGCCGACAATAATACCTGTGCGCTCGTTACTAACCTGCTCATCAGTTAGGCCAGCATCAGAGATTGCTTGCTCCATAGATAAATGAACATAGCCAGCAGCATCACCCATAAAACGCCATAGGCGCTTGTCGATATTTGCAGCAAGATCAATATTTGGCTTACCATGTACTTGTGAGCGGAAACCAAGCTCTGCATATTCAGGAGCTGCGACAATGCCAGATTTACCAGCTTTCAAGCTCTCCAGAACTTCTTCTTTATTATTACCGATACAGGATACAATCCCGATCCCTGTAATGACTACGCGTCTCATGCAATCCACCTATTTCTGAGAGTTATCAAACAGCCCGACCTTCATGTCTTTGGCTTCATAAATGACTGTACCGTCAGCTTCTAGTTTACCATCGGCCACACCAAGAACCAACTTACGGTTAATCACGCGTTTAAAATCAACGATATAACGAACGAGTTTGGTTGTCGGTAGAACTTGGTCTGTGAATTTAAGCTCGCCTATTCCTAAAGCGCGGCCAGATCCTGGCGCCCCTGTCCATCCAAGGAAGAAACCTGTGAGCTGCCACAATGCGTCTAGACCTAAACAGCCTGGCATAACCGGGTCGCCTTTAAAGTGGCAATCAAAAAACCATAGGTCAGGTTTAATATCGAATTCAGCAATAATTTGCCCCTTACCATACTCACCACCATCTTCGGAGACGTGAGTGATACGGTCAAACATCAACATTGGCGGAAGTGGCAATTGCGCATTCCCTGGCCCAAAGAGCTCCCCCTCACCGCATTTAATTATTTCTTCGTATGTGTAGCTAGATTTTTGTTCAAAGCTCATAACAGCCCTTTATCTTGATTTCACTATGTAGATACAAGGTGTTATACGGAGATTTACCCGCTGGTGCAAGGGGGCATCTAAAAGCTCCCCAATAATTTTTCAGCTAAAAATCAAACACTCATCATGGAGTGATTCATACAGACAGATTTATATGTTTCCGTCATTGCCGCCATAGCGAGAGGCTTGGCTATTGCTGGCTCTATCTCTGGCAGCTCACCACCAGCAGCAACAGCCAACATACGCCCCGCGGCTTTAGCGCAGCTTACAGATTGCTCAAATGTATTTTTCATGCCCACAGCATCAAAGAAACCTTGGCAGAATGGTTCAATACCATAGACAAGGTCTAAAGGCGCATTCACAGGCATGTCATTCGCAGCCAAGCCAAAGCGCCAGTCTGTACCAGCAGGAACGCCTAATCTTACAGCTTCTTGCGTCATCACATGCACAACATGATCAAGATTGTCAGGAAGAGATGTGCCGCGGAAAATCATACACATTCCGGAATTGAGAGATAGCGCTAAACGACGTCCAGAAACCGCGCTCAACGACGCGACACAGTCGCCCATTGACCAGCCTTCCATTGCAACCTTACGCTCTATCACGACATCGCAAAGCTCTTGAGCAGCAAATTCAAAGCCCATAGCTTTTTGTGTGCATTCAATTAATAGCCTCAAAGACTCTTCTTTTTTAAATCCTTCTTCTTCCCAGCTTAGCAATACTGTTTGAATAATGATGAGCATCATATTGTGGAATTCAAATGCGCAATCCAGCCATTCTTCGAAAAAAGCGCGTGCAGCTGTACGGCCGCGCTCGGTCTCAAAATCCAGAATATGTGCTGGCGGCATTGACGAGAAAGGAATAGAGCCTGCTAAAGGCTTAGCCTGCATCATCGCGCTGAGCTTTTGTAAGCTCGCGGTCATGGCTTCATCAGGTTTATCAAAAACGAGATATGTTTCCACAAGCACACCAGCCATGTGCTGAATCATGCGCATAGCATCCAAGCCACGCTCTGGCTCACTCGCCATTTCGATGAGACCTGTATAAAGACGGGCAGCCATATCCGGCTTATTCGTCAATGCAAACATGCATACACCTTATTATTTTTTGAACAGATTCTAGATATAAGCTGTTCGTGTGAACAGTTTTTATAAAGGGTTGTTCGTTATGGTTTTTATTGGCAGGAGTCTTGTGGATAAGACTGTGGACAGATGTAGAATCAACTACAGTTTCCTAGATTAATCGAATTTTTCATCTTCGTAAACACCCCAAAGTACGGATTTTTGTATCCATCCCTTAAAAGATGCAATTTCAGCATAGCACCATGAAGACTCACATTCCTTGATCTGCGCTAAAACCATAGGCTCTATTGAGGCCACAACGCCAGAATGTTTCGATTTCTTTTTATAAAGAGGTGCATTTTCACCACTTACAACAAAAGCCGTTCGACGACCGCTGAGAAGAGATTGGTGCACCCAGCCCGTCACACCATCATGGAGTTTTATTTTTCTCCAGTTATCAAACTCAAGAATAATCTCCACAGGCAGCCCCTGCTTCTTCAACACCCATTGCACAGGGTATTTATGCCCCGGGCCTGTGCGTACATAGACTTCATCAGCGCGTAAAGATACGAATCTCGGCAAAGGATATTGCGTAGAGCGAAAAGCCGCCGTATCAGCAAAAACCACTGATCCAGAGCCACTTAGCAGCAAAAAAGATACCGAAATTAAAATAAATAAACGCATAGTACGCACAATTGATTCACGAAATGATTGCCATTCATATGTACGTTGGGGTAAAACCCGCATCATGTCAAATAATCATGTAAAAATTAGTGTCGCACCGATGATGGACTGGACAGATAGGCATTGCCGCTACTTCCATCGCCTCATTTCGCCTAATGCTATTCTTTATAGCGAGATGGTTACTACGGGCGCGCTTCTTCATGGCGATGCAGAGCGTTTCTTACGCTTTAACACGCAAGAACATCCTGTAACGCTACAACTTGGCGGTAGCGACCCTTACGAGCTTGCTAAATGTACAGAAATGGCCGCCGAAGCAGGCTATGATGAGGTCAATTTGAACTGTGGCTGCCCTTCTGATCGCGTACAAAAGGGCAAAATCGGTGCTATCCTTATGACAGAGCCTGATTTGGTTGCAACTTGTTATGCAGAAATGAGTAAAGTAAGCGCCTTACCTGTTACGATTAAATGCCGAACCGGTATAGATGAACAAGATGATTTCGCTTTCCTAGATGTATTTGTGGATAAAATTGCGGATAAGGGCTGTACAGAGTTTATCATACACGCACGAAAAGCATGGCTTAACGGCCTCTCACCCAAGCAAAACCGAGAGATACCGCCGCTTGATTATGAACGTGTGTATAATGTGAAAGAAAAATATCCACAACTGTGTATAAGTCTGAATGGAGGACTTAAAACTCTTGAGGATATAGAAGAAAACGCCCCTAGATTCGATGGCCTCATGATCGGGCGCGAAACTTACAGCAATCCGTATTTCCTCGCAGAGATTGAAAAGGGAATTTTCAAGACAGCCAACTTGCGCTCACGGGAAGAGATAGCCCGCATTATGATGCAATACGCCGCCGAGCAGAATAAGCTCTATGGCACACCGATAAAATCGATCACACGCCATATTTTGGGACTATATCATGGGCAAAAAGGTGCAAAAGCCTGGAAACGCACATTAAGCACACTTCCATACGAAAAAGGCGCTAATGAGAGCGTGATTGAACAGGCCTTACTAGCTGTAAAAACAGCTGCTTCCTGAAATGATCATAATGATATAGAATCAAGCTATGAGTGATGAGTCGCACTGGCATAAGCTTGATGATTTACAATGCGCATATTTTGTTAATGAGGTGCGCGATGAAGCGTACGCACCCCTTTTTAGCAGCAAGAATTACACATTATGGCGTAAAAACCTCAATTTTTTAGATGGATATGCACATTACGCGCTCGAAAATCGTGATGTCATCCCTCATTTCACCCTTGATTACATTAGTAATGGCGAAAATCACTATTATTTGGATGGATCTGAGCACCCTTTAGAGCTTTTAGCTAATCGTGGTGTCCTTGATTTAAATACTGAGAACGTCATTGATTACTTATGTTTCTTTAGTGATGTCGCTTTTTACCCTTATCGTAAAGTCAAATTTATTAGCGACATTAAGCACAGCCCTTATTCAGGAGCGAGCGCTATGAAACATCATTTTCGCCTACAAAAATACTTACAGAAAATCGCTGTAACCCCTGCTCAGAATGGCGATTTTGCTGTCACGTTACCCGTAGTTTATAATGGTGAAACGGTTAAGGGTGAGGTGTATGTTGCAAAAAATGGTGAAATCCACATCACAAAACCTGTACGCATTTCCTTAATGGATCGCACGCGCAAGCACGAGAAATTGCATTATATCCACCCGCATAGTGAGGATGTCTTACAAGCAAATTACGATATTTTACAAAGCTCTAGCCTAGGACAGGCACTGATACAGAGCACAAAGGATCACCACGAGAAGATTATCATCATATCTGGAATGGAGCATAGCTTCTTTGTACCGCCCTCAGGCAACGGCTACGTCATAGCGCCGCAGAATATCGATAGCTATAGCGCGTATCAATTATTTGATATTATTGCCGCACTTAAAGACCTTGAGCTGAGATATGAAGGCTATGGACGTGGTGATCCACGTGGAGAAGAGGAAGAGTATATAACGGATAATGCCCTGTATAATTTGGAAATTCTCTACACATTATGTACAATAGTGTTTGAATTAGAAGAAGCTGGGTTCGATTCCATTGTTAAGCGCTTTAAGCGCCTCGGCTATGAAGCGATTTATTCAGCCTATAAGAATGAGGCCAGCAAAGACGAGCTTTATGAGATGTTCACGCAGCGCGTCTATAAAGGATAAGGATTTATAAGAGGTTATAAAAAGATGAGTGTATTAAAACATAGCCGTTTTTCTTCGCCGCGCAGCAGGCCTGGCCCACGTGCTGGACAAACGCCACGGCAAAAGCGCATCAACAGCGTTGGCGCGCCATCTGCTTCAAAGCGCCCTGCTCCTAAAAAGTAAATATATTGATTTAACGCTGAACTGTGAAGCTTTCACCACAGCCGCAGCGCCCTGTTTCATTTGGATTTACGAAATCAAAGCGTGAATTGCCTAGTTCATCCGTAATAAAGTCTATAGTCATACCGATGAGCATCCATGAATATATTTTAGGGATGTAAAGAACAGCCCCATTATCTTTCACCTCATCATCAACAGAACTATCCACAGCTTGTTCCACATATTTAATGTCGTACGCATTCCCTGAACATCCAGTCGTTTTTATACCTAAACGCAAAGCCACAGCCTCTTCCGGCGCCTTATCCATGAGCGCCTGAATGTGCTGAGCGGCCGCATCAGTGATTGTGATATTTAGTGTATTTTTATCTGTAGAACTCATTTTAAGCCCACCTTACATAAACATATTGAGCTGCATTTTTGCCGTTTCCGCCATCATTGACGGATTCCAAGTTGGCTCCCAAATAATCTCAACATCAACCTCGCCAATGCCTTCAATGGGCAAAATAGCGCCCTGCACCCAACCTGGCATTTCTTGAGCCACTGGGCAGCCTGGAGATGTTAGCGTCATTTTCACCTCTGCATCCGTTACACCTGTCTCTTCATCATCTTTAAGAATAACAGCATAGATTAGGCCAAGCTCATAGATATTGACCGGAATTTCCGGATCATAGATTTCTTTTAGCCCTTTAAGGATTTCTGGCCAGTATTTATGTTCACGTGGCGCTTCGACATGCGGTGGCTCTGCCAGTGCATCCATATAGGCGTCTTGCTCAGACTTTTGCTCAACGGCTTTTTCTTCTTCCGCTTTTTTAGCGTCCAGAACTTCACTTACATCTGCTTCACTCATCCAAATAAATCCTTCACTTTGTAAAGGCCCTCTATTAATTGATCTATATCATCTTTATCATTATACAAGCCCAATGAGGCACGCACTGTCGCATCTAGCGAGAAGCGCTGCATGAGTGGCATACAGCAGTGATGACCTGTACGCACGCAAACACCGCTCTGATCAAGGATCATCCCAACATCGCTTGGATGCGTACCGTCGATTGTAAAGCTGAATATTCCAGCTCGTTGAGGTGCCCGGCTATATAGATTAAGCCCTTCAATTTTGCTTAGCCTTTCTTGGCCATAAGCAATCAGCTCTTTCTCATGCTCTAAAATATATTCAAAACCAACACTGCGCACATAATCAATCGCCGCGCCTAGCCCTATAACCTCGACAATAGGTGGCGTACCGGCCTCAAAGCGAAATGGCGGCTCTTTATATGTCGTTTTTTCAAAGCTCACATGCTCGATCATATCGCCGCCGCCTTGATAAGGTGGCATAGTCTCTAGTACATCCATACGCCCCCACAGCGCGCCTATACCTGTAGGCCCATACAGCTTATGGCCTGTAAAAACAAAGAAGTCAGCACCAAGCGCTTTCACATCGATTGGCATATGAACTATACTTTGAGAGCCATCAATGAGCAGTTTTATATAAGCATTAAAATCCTTAGCGATTTTCACAATATCCTGCACTGGATTGATCGTTCCAAGCGCATTTGAGATATGAACAACGCTTATAAGCTTAGTTTTATTAGAGAGTAATGTTTTATAAGCATCCAAATCTAGCGTTGCATCGTCTTTTACGGGGATGATTTTTAACTCGATGCCAATCTGATCACGAAGAAGTTGCCATGGGACAATATTCGCATGATGCTCCATCTCGCTGATTATAACTTCATCACCTCTTTGGAGATGTGCGCGCCCCCAACTTTGTGCAATCAGATTGATTGCATCAGTTGTATTACGAGTAAAGACAATCTCTTTATCAGAATAAGCCCCTATAAAGTCAGCGACTTTTTGACGTACAGCTTCATATTCAGCTGTTAAATTTTGTGAAATAGCGTACAGCCCACGATGAATGTTGGAGTAACCCGTATTGAGCACCCGATCCATCGCCTCTATCACCTGCACAGGCTTCTGCGCGCTGGCGCCAGAATCGAGGAAGGCAAGACGCTTGCCATTCATCTCCTGACTCAAGACCGGGAAGTCTGCACGATAATTACGGGTCATCTCAGCCACCTTTCGAGGCTATTTCTTAAGCGCAGCCATCAACCAAGCGTTAGTGCGTTGTAATATCTGCTCTTTTATATCTTCATTCACAATCTTATCCACAACTTCATCCACAAAAGCCTGAACAAGAAGCAAACGTGCCTCAGTTTCTGGAATCCCGCGCTGACGTAGGTAAAAGAGCGGCTCTTCATCTAACTGACCGCAGGTCGAGCCATGAGAACATTTTACATCATCTGCATAGATTTCTAGCTCTGGCTTAGTGTCCATCTCCGCTTTTTCAGACAGCAGCAATGTATTTGATAATTGATAACCATCTGTCTTCTGCGCGATCTGATCAACGTACACTTTACCTTGGAACACGCATTTCGCACTCTCATCAATAAGGTTTCTATAGAACTGATTTGAATTACAATGCGGAGCCATATGCTTCACGAGAATAGTCGTATCGCCATGCTGTGTTCCGTTAAGCAAATTCACACCATTGAAGTGTAGTTCTGCATTTTGGCCGTTCATAACAGCATCAATTTCATGGCGCGTTAGCTTACCACCAATGTTAAGAGAAAAACCGTTATAAACGCTATCGCGCTCAACTGAGACACTGACCATGTTGGTATTTACAGCTTGCATAGAGTCATCTGAAATACGGATATGGTTAAGGATAGCACCTTCAGCCAAAGTAATTTCAGTGCGCATATTTTTCCAATATGCACCCTCACCTTGCTGACGCTCAATAAGTGTCATTTGTGCACCGCGCTCTAGGGTGATTTTCAAAACCGGTGCTGTGCGCTGGCCATCGGCGGCTGTAAACAGGATATCCTCAATCTGTTCACAGACTTCTCCACTGTTTTTGTGGATAACTATATCCTCGCCAGCAGCCTCTTTAAGATCCGCAGGGATCGCGCGTGGAAGGTTCGTATATTTCCACGTTTCTTCTTTTGGCGTTGGTAAATTATCGATTTGTAATGCTGCAATACTCATTTTATGCGGCCTCACCGATAAAGTCTGCATAGCCTTTTTCTTCCAGCTCAAGGGCTAGTTCTGGCCCGCCAGTTTTAACGATTTTACCATCAGCCAAAACATGCACAACATCAGGCTTAATATAGTCTAGAAGGCGCTGATAATGTGTAATAACAAGGAAGCTACGCCCTTCGCCACGCATAGCATTTACGCCGTCTGCAACAATTTTAAGCGCATCAATATCAAGACCAGAGTCTGTTTCATCAAGAACCGCGAATTTTGGCTCAAGCATTGCCATTTGCAGCACTTCGTTACGTTTTTTCTCACCACCTGAGAAACCAACATTCACTGCGCGTTTCATCATGTCATCACTAATGCCTAGCTCTTTGCATTTCGTTTTAATGAGTTTAAGCATGCCTAGTGCATCCAGCTCATCTTCACCGCGTGTTTTACGTACTGCGTTGATCGATGTTTTAAGGAATGTGCTCATATTCACGCCCGGAATTTCAACCGGATATTGGAACGCCAAGAACAGGCCAGCTGCGGCGCGTTCTTCAGGATCCATTTCAAGAAGATCTTCACCATCCAGCTCAAAGCTTCCGTTTGTAACCTCGTAATCCTCACGGCCTGCAAGAACATATGAAAGCGTCGATTTACCTGCGCCGTTCGGGCCCATAATTGCATGCACTTCACCGTCAGGAATATCTAGGCTAATGCCTTTTAGAATTTCCTTTTCACCGTCATCGGTTTCGATTTGTGCTTTTAAGTCTTTAATTTTGATCATTTTTTCCTCTTTATACGTCTGATCGTGTTTCTTTACTTTGCGTGATATAAATTGCTGGCTCGTCCCACGGATGAGCGGGAATAAGCACATCATGGAGCAATGTCTTTAAATTACGTTCGTCTTCTAAGATCGAAAACTCAAGGCGCACTTCTTCGCAGCGCTCGCGTTTCCCTATCTCGCCTTGCACAGGGTTCGCACCGTCTATAGGTGTGAATTGACCTGTGCCGGGCTGGCTGAACCATAGAACATCTTTATAATTACCATAGGTAAGTAGATCACTCTCGCACAGGGCATCAATAACCGGCTCGACATGATCGAGTGGCACAAATGTCACAATACGATAGCAATCCATAAGATGCATTTATAGTCCTTATAATAACAGCAAAGCTGCGCCGATAATCAGGCCAGACACACCATCAAGCCATAGCCATTTCTGCACAAATTCGCGGCGAATAAATTTTTGCACAATACCCGGAAGCACAAGCAAAATAATCGATTTTAGCAAAGCCAGCCAACCGATAACCATCAAAACGATTGAAGCCAATGAAGTCCAATCATTGAAAAAGGCAATAATCGCTAGAGATATAGGTAGCAGCACTACGCCCATCACAAGGCTCAGTGAATCATGCTGAACAAAAAGATTTAAAAACTCTTCCCATGCCTTACGGGCAAAAAAGAATGAAAATCCGATCACAAGATAAAAAGCTCCGAAAAAGAGCAAAAACGGATCTGTATTTATGAACTCAATGAATTGTATATTTTCCATTAGCCTACGCTTCCTTCTAAACTGATACCAACGAGTTTTTGTGCTTCAACAGCAAACTCCATAGGTAAGTTTTGCATGACTTCGCGTGCAAATCCATTAACAATCAGTGCTAAAGCCTCTTCTTCCCCAAGGCCACGCTGCTGGCAGTAAAACATCTGATCTTCTGAAATCTTTGATGTTGTCGCTTCGTGCTCTAGATTTGCCGATTTATTACGGCTCTCTATATATGGAACAGTGTGTGCACCGCACTGATCACCGATCAGCAGAGAATCGCACTGTGTGAAGTTACGTGCACCATCTGCGCCCGGCATAATCTTAACAAGACCGCGATATGTTTGGTCGCTATGACCAGCAGAGATTCCTTTAGCGACAATACGGCTTTTTGTATTCTTACCGATATGAATCATCTTAGTGCCAGTATCGGCTTGTTGCTTTCCATTTGTGATCGCAACAGAGTAAAACTCACCTTGGCTGTTATCGCCTTTAAGAATGCAGCTAGGGTATTTCCACGTGATAGAAGAGCCTGTCTCGACCTGCGTCCAGCTGATCTTTGAATTGCGCCCTTCGCATAGGCCGCGCTTTGTCACAAAGTTATAGACCCCGCCTTTACCTGTTTCAAAATCACCAGGATACCAGTTTTGAACAGTTGAGTATTTGATCTCGGCATCATCATGCGCGACAAGCTCAACCACGGCAGCGTGAAGCTGGTTTTCATCGCGCATTGGCGCTGTACAGCCCTCAAGATATGATACATAGGCGCCTTTATCCGCAATAATTAATGTGCGTTCAAACTGCCCTGTATTCAGCTCATTGATACGGAAGTATGTGGAAAGCTCCATCGGACAGCGCACGCCTTCAGGAACGTATACAAATGATCCATCTGTGAAGACTGCAGAGTTTAAGCATGCATGTTTATTATCACTGGCTGGTACAACAGAGCCGATATATTTTTTCACAAGCTCTGGATGCTCTTTAATAGCTTCGGAGATTGAGCAGAAAATCACACCCGCTTCTTTGAGTTTTTCTTTAAAAGTTGTAGCCACAGAGACAGAGTCAAAAACAACATCAACCGCCACTGGTGTAGAGCGCTCTTGAACGCCTGCTAAAATTTCTTGCTCTCTCAACGGAATACCGAGCTTTTCATAGGTTTCTAGGAGCTTCGGATCAACATCATCGATCGTTTTAGGACCATCTTTATGGTTTTTCGGCGCAGAATAGTAATAAGCGTCTTGATAATCAAAAGGCTCTATCTCAGGCTTTTGCCACTCAGGTTCAGGCATTTCTAACCAACGCTTATAAGCTTTCAAACGCCATTCCAGCATCCATTCTGGCTCACCTTTTTTCTCGGAGATAAATTTAATAATATCTTCGTTTAGGCCTTTTGGCGCTTTTTCGCTTTCAATCTCCGTAACGAAGCCTGCCTCATATTTGCCAGCCATTTCACTTACGGTTTGAATTGTTTCTTCGGTTGCACCCATTGTCTGTTCTTTTCCTTAGTTATCCATTTACTGTGCGCGGCTCATTTACAGGGCACACCATATCTTGCAGTGAAACTTTTTCAAGTGCATTTGCCACATGCGTGTTCACAATATTCCAGCGCCCTTTTAAAGCACAAGAGCCAGCATGCGAGCATTGCTCACTATTGGCATTAGCATGTTCTACACATGCCGTTATTGCCAGAGTTCCATCAATCGCGTTTATCACATCCAAAACGGTTATATTTTTGAGTTCCGCACTCAATTTATAGCCACCATTTGCGCCCCTAATCGAGTGCAACAAATTAGCTTGTGATAATAATTTCAACACTTTAGAAACTGTAGGCTCTGGTAATTTCGTTCTTTGCGCAAGCTGAGATGATGAGAACAATTGCCCTTGTTCATCAACATAGCTTGTGAGAATTATCACAGCATAATCAGCGAGTTTTGAGATCTTAATCATTACACCCTTAATACAGCACTAAATAAGTACCCTTTATATGTTCTTTTCGCCGCTAAAATTCAAGTGCTTTTTCAATGAATTTTTCCGCTTTTATCTATCGGAAAAGCTTCTATTTCGTTGTGTTGAATGAAATATCAGGATTTTTATCAAGCGCATCTTGTAAGTGCCATGCATTACGCGCCATAAAGACTGGATCCTGATCATGGTCATAAGCGATCGACATTTGGTTTGAATCGATAAACTTTTTAAGCTTATCCGCACTCTCACATGATAGCCAACGCGCTGTATAAAGCTCTGTTTGCTCGAACTTCACAGGGATTTCATATTCATTACGAATACGGTCACGCAGCACATCAAACTGAAGGCTTCCAACAACACCGACCACCCAATCAGCCTGCATAATTGGCTTAAAAACTCGGGCGGCGCCCTCCTCAGCAAGTTGCTCTAATGCCTTACCTAAATGCTTTGCCTTAAGTGGATCTTCAGGGCGCGCACGCTGCATCAGCTCTGGCGCAAAGTTCGGAATATCAGAAAAACTCAAATCCTCGCCTTCCGTTAAGCTATCTCCAATACGGAAACCACCATAGTTCGGCAGGCCAATAATATCGCCCGGGAAAGCTTCTTCTGCCATTTCACGATCTTGTGCGAGGAAAAGTTGTGGTGAGTGAATCACTTGCGCCTTACCAACGCGCACATGTTTTAGCTTCATACCACGCTTGAATTTACCTGAGCATATACGCGCAAACGCCATACGGTCACGGTGTTTTGGATCCATATTCGCTTGAATTTTAAAGACAAACGCTGTGACTTTATTTTCGGTCGGCTCGACCATGCGCTGCTCTGTTTTTTGTGCACGCGGACTTGGTGCATAGGCGCCAATCCCGCCAAGCATTTCGCGCACACCGAAATTATTCACTGCAGAGCCGAAAAAGACAGGGGTTTGCGTACCTTGTAAATAGGCTTCGCGATCAAATTCAGGACAAAGGCCGCGCACCATTTCAATATCTTCTCGCAATTTTTCAAGCTCTTGTGGGCTGAGATATTGCTCAAGCTTCGGATCATCTAAGCCTTTACACTCAATACCTTCAGTCAGCTTGTCGCCTTTGCTGCGCTCAAATAGCACGAGCTGGTCATTTATAAGATCATAACAGCCTTTGAAATCACGCCCCATGCCTATCGGCCAACTGGCTGGCGTCACGTCTAGTGCGAGGCTTTGCTCAATCTCATCAAGTAAATCAAATGGGTCTTGCCCTTCACGGTCGAGCTTATTGATAAAAGTGATAATCGGCATATCGCGCAGGCGACAAACTTCAAAGAGTTTTCGTGTTTGCGTCTCGATCCCTTTTGCACAATCAAGCACCATGATGGCACTATCAACGGCTGTAAGCACGCGGTATGTATCTTCAGAGAAATCTTCGTGGCCAGGTGTATCGAGCAAGTTATAAGTAATGCCGCCATTTTCAAAAGTCATGACAGATGACGCTACAGAAATTCCGCGCTCTTGCTCAACTTTCATCCAGTCAGATGTTGCGCGGCGGCGCTCACCTTTTGCTTTTACAGCGCCTGCAAGCTGAATAGCCCCTCCGAACAGAAGCAGTTTTTCGGTCAGGGTCGTCTTACCCGCATCCGGATGCGAGATAATGGCGAAGGTTCTGCGTTTTTCAACAATGTCTTGTAGCGTGCTCATGGCAGGGTTTTACACGGGCTGTATGGCAAATGCAATGAATTTGAGAGGCTATTTCAGTATTGCATCAAGCCTTTCAAGCATAGCTCTATCACGTTTAACCGTATCGTGCCTAGTCTCCGCGCATACTTGTTGATAGAGCCGTGTAATATTAGAACTCATCAAGGCACTCACACCATTAAGCTCAAGAAAATCTTCAACTTTGGCACTGTCTGTAAAAGTATTATACAATCCTAGTATATAATCTGCGCTTGGTAACTCTTTCGCACTCATGGCGTTACACCATTATTTTTTTGAAACAACTCAACCGCCATCTTTTTAAAATCTACATAGTGTTCTACGTCATTTTTTTGAGCGGCATTTTGTTGAGTAGCCTCATGAAAAGCCATAAGCAAACAAGTGGTCGTAGTCAGGCCAAAGCCATGCTCTAATAAATCTCGACGACGATCTTCATTATCATCGTGGGAACATATTATCGCAAGCGCGACATCCGCATTATCATTGAACTTTATTTCAAGCTCTTTAGCTGCTTCGTCCACTTTAGCCGCTTCATCATTCAACTCTTTTTCAGACATGTTTACTCCATAGGAAACTCTTTACTATGGCCAAAAGTCTTACAACAACAAACCAACTTATGTCAAACAATTAAAGTTTAAACATCAAAAGGATTGCTCATCGCTTCGCCTTCGATCTCGATCACCCAGAGATCAGGATCAATATCGCATTGGCGGCGGATATATTCATCAGCTTTAGGCTCATCAACCAGCTCTTGCCCGAGCGCGTCAATCCATTCTATTTCATCGCTCATAAAATTGCGCTGCTGCGTGATAAGCTTTACCTGCCCTTTTAGGCCGTTCAATTTCACAAGAAGCAAGCCGGAAGCGTGATTTCCTTTTTGGGCAATGTAGTAGAAAATGCCTTTAGCATTAAGGGGCGCTAATACAGCATCCACCAAAAGTCCTGTCGGCAAGCGGTCATCTGCCATAGTTACTGCACGCGCCCTGCATTCACCCAGTGATCAACGGTTAAATGCGCGGCCATTTTATTATCATGCGGATAATGATGACGATAAACGCGAAGCGCGGCATCAAACGCAACACTACGCGGCTCATCCAACATCTCTTCGAACGCGCGCATTACAGCCTTATAGCACTTACAGTCTGAGGCCTTGCGCACTTTAGAGCACACATCAGAACTAACGGGACAAAATGCTAAGAATTTGCAAGACATGGTCTCTACATACCTTATGATTTAGGGAGTTTCTTACCGTAAAGCTCCAAGCGATGATCAATAAGCTCATAACCAAGATCTCTAGCAATCTTTTCTTTCAAAGCTTCTAATTCATCATTTTGAAACTCAACCACCTTACCAGTATCAAGATCAATCAAGTGGTGATGGTGCTCGTCATTTACCTCATAGCGAGAATAGCCTTCTTGGAATTCATGACGAATAACCATATCCAGCTCATCTAGAAGGCTGAGCGTTCTGTAAACTGTAGCAATAGAGATTGAATCATCAACTTCTTTCGCGCGATCATATACATCTTCAACAGATGGATGGTCGCTTGCTTCACCTAGGACTTTCAGTATAACGCGGCGCTGCCCTGTCATTTTCAAACCAGCCTTTGCGCAGCGTTGCTCTAAACTCGACATATTTTCAAATCTCCTAAGTTAACTCTGTATATTTTTATGTGCGTTGGAAGCTTACGATAAAATGCGAATATTTCGCAAGTCTATTAACTCACAGTTTTTTCGATAATTCTATCAGGCGGAAACGATATGATAATATCCGTACCTTCATCGAGAACAGATTTAATATCCAGCTTACCGCCATGTAGTTCGACCATCGCTTTAGCGAGAGGCAGCCCGAGCCCCGTGCCTTGATGCTGCGCATCATCTGCGCGATCAGAAACTTGCCCAAATGGCTCCATCGCTTGCTCGATCTTATCTTCTGGAATTCCTACACCATCGTCAGAAACCGTAATCACAAGAGAGCCATTTATTTTAGCTTCAGCATCAATCCTGACTGACGCTCCCGATTTAGAGAACTTAACCGCATTGCCAATCAAGTTAATAAGTATCTGCCTTAGCAAACGTGGGTCAGCATGCATGTAGGGCATATTTTCAGAGCATTTAAGCTCGAGCTTTACATTTTTGCCAAAGGCTCGAGAATCAAGCATCCTTACAACGGATTCTAAAAGTAAATCTATCTCTACATTTTCTTCATCAAGCTCAATCCTGCCTGCTTCGATTTTAGACATATCCAAGACTTCGTTGATAATGCCCAAAAGATGCTCGGCGCTGGCATGCACATCTGTGAGATATTCTTTATATTTATCGTGTCCGAGTGGGCCAAATGTTTCACCAATCATCATCTCAGAAAAACCGATAATCGCATTGAGAGGAGTGCGTAGCTCATGGCTCATATTCGCAAGAAAGAGTGATTTTGATCTATTTGATGAATCAGCTTGCTCTTTAGCTAAGCGCAATGATTGCTCCATTTGCTTACGTAACGTAATATCCATCACCGTTGTGATCTGAAAGCGTCGTGATTGGCTAAGCTCCATAGTCGCCGTGGTGAAGAGCGCATTGGCAATCGCACCATCTTTACGGATAATCTTCATCTCGCCAGACGAATGGCCACCATTTTTCACATACTCATCATATCGCTCTTTTACATGCGCACGTTCATCGGGCGTGACTAACGCTGTAAGCTCTTCATTCACAAGCTCATCACGCTTCCACCCAAATGTGCGGATAAAACTCTCATTCACACGCACAATATGATGATCATTATCTGTGACAATAATACCGATTTCGCTCACATCAAAAATAGAAGTGAGAAGCGAGATCGCATCATCACGCTCGCGTTGGAGGATAGATTGATCAGCCACATCCATTTGGCCGACAACATCAATAAAATCCACTTCACCAGCTTCATTTAGAACCGGATATATATAAAAGCCATAGACCCTGAGCTGACCGGGAACACCTGGAACTGTTTGAATTGTGACCGGAATTTTTTTACTAACGCAGACTTCAAATGATTGCTGAAAATGCTGTGCGTTTTCATGATCTAGACACTCATTAATTTCGCGACCATTAACACTTTCACCATTTGTATTTAGGTATTTATGAGCAAGATCATTCGCCTCAATAATGACAAACACATCATCACCTTGCGAGTGCACAATAAAACGTGGCACAGGCATGGTTTTGAAGAGTTTTGAGTAATCTGGGTTATCGTGTTTCATGGTAGAGCTTTGAAGCTAACTTTTATGTAGATTTGAGATAGCGCTCCAAAGGGCTAAGCTCTTGATATGTAAAGACATCTCCAGCATCCACTTCAACACTGGCGAGGTCTTTATGTAAGTTCTGAATAAGCTCATTGACGTTATCTTCAGGGATTGGCTCAGCTATACAGCTCACCATTTTTACAGCACTTGCCCCTTCTGTGCGCGCACGATTCTCAAGATACTCTGTAAGACGTTCAAAAGCTCTAATCGCGCCATGCATATCTGCTTGTTTTAAGCATAATAAGAACTGATTCTCGCCGATATAATAGGCGTCATCAAAAGGTCTTAAACACTCAATCATAGCTGTACCCGCTTTTTTCAGAGCCAACTTAACAGCATCATCGCCACCGTTCTGCTTAATTTTTTCAAAGCCATCGATACTAGCGAGTGCGAGACAGAATTGACGCCCGGAACGAGACAGGCGCTCCATTTCAAGCTTGATATCATAATCCATCAGCTTTTTGCTTTTTAAGCCCGTCCTCGGGTCAAAATCATTTTCGTTGTAATAAATACTACGCTTTAAATCTTTAATTTCTTTAACAAACTCATCAAAAGAAACAACGAAGTCTTTGTAAGCGTCCTTGCGCCTTTCAGCTTCTGCATTTTGCAAATTATGCTTAGAGGCAATGAGCGCCTCGTTAAGATGATGAATTTTCTTAAGCTGCTCTTCACCGATTAAATCCGCAACATCTTCTTGTGATCCATCGCGCATCAATGCAGGGTCAATAAGTGTTTTCATGCCCGCAATATCTTCTTGCGCATAAAAACGTGATACCGCACTCATCCACACCACATAGGTATCGTATAGCGCGATCATACGATTAATTCTGTTATTTTGTTTATAGTCTAATGCCACTTGCTCACATCCATAGGCTTAAAACTTAAAAAGCTTATATAAAAAGAATTATAACGCAATATGTGACTAAATTGGTTAATAAAGTGCTATTTTATTTGAATTTTTTAATATTGAAGAGCGTTTTTATTTAAAAAGCCACTCTTTTTCTAGCTCATCAAGCGTTCCAGCCTTGATAGCCTCCCGCACTTCACGCATGAGACGATTAAGAATTGCGATATTATGCTGCGCCAAAATCTGCATACCAAGCATCTCATGCGCCTTAAATAGATGATGAATATAGGCTTTTGAGAAATTACAGGACGCCGACACGCCATTATCTTCATCTAAAGGCGTGTTATCCTCACGGAAACGTGCATTTTTAAGATTAATTGTCTCCCCTGGCACGCCTTTCATAAAGGCCGTGCCGTGACGAGCAAGGCGGGTCGGGATAACGCAATCAAATGTATCAACACCAAGACGCACAAAACGGAAGATATCTTTAAGCTGGCCTATACCAAGGAAATGCACTGGACGGGATGGATCAGCAAAAGGTAGCGAGCCGCGCACAACAAGTTCCATTTCTTCATCCGTACCACCTAAGCACCCACCAACAGCCGTTCCAAAGAAATCACGGCTTGCGGTATATTCTGCAGAAATTTTACGCAAATCTTCATGTACGCCGCCCTGAATGATTCCATACATAGCTTGAGAACCATCATGACGGCGCTCAAATTCCGCTAAACAACGATCACCCCAACGCATCGACATTTCCATAGAGCGCGCCGTATAATCTTTATCAACGTGATATGGCGTACATTCATCAAACTGCATGAATAAATCCGCACCAAGTTGCTGCTGGATATGTGTTGCGCTTTCTGGGGTTAGTTTAATCTTACGTCCATCAATGTAGGATTTAAAAACGCACCCTTCCTCATTAATAGAGAGAAGCGACTTATTATCGTGCCCTTTAGCCTTCCCTTTAATCTCATTGGCCATCGTCCCCTCACCGAGTGAGAAAACTTGAAAGCCTCCTGAGTCGGTTAGCATCGGGCCATCCCAGCCCATAAATTTATGAAGACCACCCATACGCTCAACCAAATCAGCACCAGGCTGAAGCATTAAATGGTAAGTATTGGCAAGAATAATATCTGTTTTAGCTTCACGAAGCTGATCAGGCGTAACACCTTTTACAGTGGCTTTCGTTCCGCAGAAAATATAATTGGGTGTTTCGATCGTGCCATGCGGTGTTGTGAGCTTACCAATCCGCGCCCCACTCTTAGGGTCGGTATGTTGAATATCAAAAGCAAAGTTCGGATATTGAAGCGCCATTGTTGTTAGTTCACTCCCACTCTTTCAACAAAAAACCCGCCATGCTTTTACAGGCGGGCTTACTTTATATATTCAAAAAAGAATCTTAAGCAGCTTTTTCCGCTTTAACTTTTTCGATTTGCGCCTTGATTGGGCGAAGTGCTGCATCAAGCTTAGTTTTAGCAGTTGATGTCAGATATGCATCGAAGCCACCTTTGTGCTCAACTGTACGAAGACCAGCTGTTGAAACGCGCAAAGAAATCCAGCGATCTAGTGTTTCACTATATAGGCTAGTGTCCTGTACATTCGGCAGGAACTTGCGGCGAGTTTTGTTTTGGGCGTGTGAAACGTTATTTCCACTCATTACGCCTTTACCTGTAATCACACAACGACGGCTCATTGCTTAAATCCTTATAAAAAATCCATATAAATTCAAATCGTGGCGCAACATAATCGAATCCATAGCGATAAGTCAACACTTTATTTAAAATCTTCCGTGCCTTTAACAGGCTAGCCCATTAACCCACTCCACATATACGCCCAAAGGAGTGAAGCAATAAAAAGAATATGCGCGATTATATTAATATATATGCCGCGCTTAAGATGCTTATGCTCTAGGCGCGCGGTTGAGCCTTTAGGCCCAACCCATTCTGCCTTAATAGCGCTACCTGATATATCTTGAGTAGCGCCGCCAAGAGAGAGCTTCAAGCTCCATGCGAGAGCCGATAGCGGCGCCCCGCCCTGCTCATAAGGCGCACGATCTTTCACACCTAGCCATGCACTTATACCAGACAAGAGTTTAGCTGTAGGCGTTATAGAAGCAGCAAGCGTAAGAAGCAACGCACTAAACAGAGATGGCACATAACCCATCAGGCGCTCCAAAGCCATAGGCACAGCAGCAAAGCCTGTATTGAAACCATCCTTGCCAAAACGCCATGTAAGAGCTGCGAGCGCACTATAAACCATAACAAGCGGCAATCCGCCAATGAGATACCACAATGATGGCGCTATAAGCGCTTTATCAAAACCTCGCGCTGCCAAACCCAGCGCCACGCGGGTTATTGCGAAATCATCGCCCGCATTCAAATTTCTACGCATTGTGCGCGCTATTGAGAAATACGCCCCTTTAGAGAGCTTATCTTTCGCCCCCATGGCAAAATAGAGTTTAAGCAGTGAGAACCAGATAGAGCCAGCACTTAAAAATAAGGATAAGAGAATCACCTCGACTAGGCCGCCATAGGAGAAGCGCTCTATGAAGACTTCGACATATCCGCCAAGCACAAGCGCTACGAGCAAAGCAACCATGCAAATCACAAAACCTCTGAACATAAGATCAGGGCGTTGGCGTGTTTTCTTATCTAAGCGATCGCCAAATTTACCAAATAGAGCCGCATATATATGCCAGATAAATGGCATCGCATTTCCCGCCAATGGGCCAGAGATCATTCCAACAACTGCACAAAGCAGTATAGAGGCCACTAAGAGTGGAAATCTATCTGCGTCTAGTAGCAGCCCATGTAAATGGTATAATTCATCCATATATCACCCATATAGCTTGGCTTTACAGAAGTATGCTGCACTGCATTATAGGTATGCACGCAGCTTTTTTTGCGTTAGAATAGTGTATGATACAAACACATTTAGCGTAAGAGGTTTTTTCAAATGCTATATCTACTTCATGAGTTGCAGCACGTCTTGAGTACACCCCTAAGGTTACAGGCAGAGTTAACACGCATGACGTTTGAAAACCCTTTCAACCCGCTTTCCTATACGCAATTAGGGCGCAATATTTGCGCTAATGCTGAAATGATTGAACGCTTAACCAAGCGCTTTGGGCGTCCTGAATTCGGCTTACATCAAACAACCATCGGCGGGCGCACTGTCGAGGTTACAGAAGAAGTGATTGTCGAAAAGCCATTCGCCAAGCTATTACATTTCAAACGTCATACACGCCGTAAAGATCCCACCGTTTTAATCGCTGCTCCTTTATCTGGTCACTATGCGACATTACTTCGAGGAACAGTTGAAGCACTCTTACCGCATCATAATGTTTACATTACAGACTGGGAAGATGCGCGCCTTGTACCGCTTAATGCAGGTAAGTTTGATCTTGATACCTATATCACATATTTACGCGAATTTATGAGCCTTCTAGGCCCTGACACGCATATAATAGCGGTTTGCCAGCCGACTGTGCCTGTATTAGCGGCTGTATCACTTATGGCTTCAGAGAATGATCCAAACCAACCCCTCACCATGACATTGATGGGAGGGCCTGTTGATACACGCGTCTCAAAAACAGAAGTGACCGAGCTTGCAGAAACAAAACCAATAGATTGGTTTGAGCAAAATGCAGTGCAATATGTCCCCTTCCATTACCCGGGCGCACATCGTAAAGTTTACCCAGGATTCCTACAGCTCGGCGGTTTCATGTCGATGAATCTTGACCGCCATGTTGGTTCTTACATGCAATTCTATCAGCATCTTATCGAAGGTGATGGCGAGAGCGCGGATATGCACCGTAAGTTCTATAATGAATATCTTTCCGTTATGGACATCCCTGCGGAATTTTACCTGCAAACAGTAGAAACCGTGTTTCAGCGTCAATCCTTACCAAAAGGCCGCATGATGTGGCGCGATCCGCTTAGTGATGAAGACATGCCTGTTCGCCCTAAGGATATTAAGCACACAGCCCTTCTTACAATCGAAGGCGAGCTTGACGATATTTCCGCGCGCGGTCAAACAACCGCAGCGCATGAGCTCTGCCACTCACTCCCGCAAAGTAAGCAGTTCCACCACTTCCAGCTTAAATGTGGACACTATGGTATCTTTAATGGCCGTAGATGGCGCGAACAAATTATGCCGCGCATTCGTCATTTCATGCGTGAATTTGATCATGATATCGATCCCGTTCCTGCAATTGACATAGAAGTAACAGGCGATCCTGCACCAGCACGTTTTGATCGTGATAAACATGGTATTGCCGCTGTACGACGTTGGTTGCGTGATCACCGTGAAGAAAGTTTCAAAGAAACTATTGATTAATAAGTACTTACTTATGCGTTAGTTATTTGCCGGATACATGACGCATCCAGGCAGCTTATTCCCTGTTTCGCGTTCATAGCGCTCCTGATGTTTGGGTAGAATCCATAGCCTTTGATCATCATTATAGCGCACCATATGCTGCTTATTTTCTTGCGACCATTGCGATAGCTCAAACGCTCTTACGCAGGTGCGCTGCTCTTCACGTTCACTCTCATGTTCCATATGCACAGCCTTAAGCACGAACCCTGAAAAGACAGCCGCAAATACAGACCTTACTATAATTTTAGATTTTGCTTGGCTCATAGGCTATCACATTCCCATACGAATAGTGTCTCCTAACAATTCCGCACATCAGTCCGGTCTATAGCCCCACTGCGCCCAACTATCCTTATTCATAGGTATATACTTCTTTGCACCTTTACTGTTGTGCATTACAATCCCGACAACTCGCTCTTCTTCCACCTCAACAATATCTGCCGCATCAGCGAATAGAGATCTTGCCCCCTCTTTAAGCACATCGGTATATGCAACAACTTCAACACCATCCTCATCTTGATCAGCAAGCCCTAAAAAATAATAACCTTGCATACCAAGTTCAGAAAGACTTCTCTTACCAAATGTTGCATCCTTATTATGCGCCTGCTGGTATGAATATACTAAACGTTTCATTTTACTTATTTCCTATAATTTTCTATGATGCATTCAATATCCCAAGCGCCACTATATGTCAAATAAATTCCCATATTGCCAATTTGTTATGATTATTGCAGGATACGTTATGGAGTTGCCCGAACATATCATCGTAAAACACAGCACGCGCGCTCGCCGCCTTGCCTTAAGACTGGACACAAAAGCACGCGCTTTTAATTTAGTCGTCCCTAAAGGTATGAGTATGCGGCGCGCAAGAGCCTTTGTGGAAAGTCATGAGGAATGGATGCAGGAGCGCTTAGACGCTATGCCAACCTCCATCCAATTCATCGATGGGGCGAGCTTACCCATATTGGGCAAAGAACGTCTTATTGATATTTATTACTCCGAGGATATTAAACGCACAAGCATTGCTATGGATGAGCACTATATCTATGTACGCACAAATAAAGAAGACCCTTCCGGGCGTATAATTCGTTTTTTAAAGATGTTGGCCAAAACAGAGCTTGAAAAGCTCTCGCGCAAAAAAGCAGCGGAGATTGATAAGAGTGTTAAGAGCGTCACGATTAGGGACACCAAAAGCCGCTGGGGCTCTTGCTCATATGACGGAAAGCTCTCTTATAGCTGGCGCTTAATCTTTGCGCCTTATGCCTCATTTGATTATGTCGTCGCTCATGAAGTTGCACATTTACAGCACCTTGATCACTCTACAGCGTTTTGGAATGTCTGCCGCGCTTTAAGCGAAGATTACCTAAACGGTCACAGCTGGATGCAAGAACATGCGAGCGATGAGCTTATGCGTTATGGGTGATATAAGGCACATACATGATGCATACACTAGGCCAAATAATCTAATGCGCCTTGGAGAATGAGTTGAGCAGCTAGTTTATCGATAAGGCCAGAAGCCTTTGCATTTATTTTGGTTTTTCGTTTTTCCACAAAGTTATCCACAACACTATCCACGGAAACTGTGGATAAACGCTCATCCCAAAATGCAATAAACGGATCAGCCTCGCCCTGCTCTTTTAAAAAGCGATTCATTTCGGCGGCAAAATCACGAATACTTTGAGAACGCCTTCCTTCCGTCCCATCCATACTTACAGGAAGACCAACAATATAGCCATCAACCTCGTGCTCCTTAGCGATCTTTATGAGCGCCTGCATATCCTTGGTAAATTTCGTGCGTTTAATCGTTTCTAGCGGCGTTGCAACCCCAAGCATACGCCCACCCAAAGCCAAGCCTATTGTCTTCTGACCGACATCCAGCCCTAGGAATGTGCCCTGAATCGGGGCTTCATTTGCAATATCTTTTAATAAACCTATCGGCATTGATAAAAAATCCTTTGTAACTCTCGCGCTTCCTGTTTAAAACATAGCATTGAAAGGAAAAATACTAAAATGTCTATGGATATAAATACTGTACATAAAGTTGCCCGCCTCGCGGCGCTCGATATCGATGATGCTGGCGCAGAGAAAATCGCGCCGCAGCTTAGCAATATTTTGGGCTTCATTGAGCAGCTCTCTGAGGTTAACACTGAAGGCGTAGAGCCCCTTGCCAATGTGGTTGATATTGAACTTGCTTTGCGCAAAGACGAAATCACAGATGGCGATTGCCGTGAGAAAGTGCTCGCGAATGCACCAGAAGAAACACAAGGATTTTTCGTTGTACCAAAAGTTGTGGAACAAGAGAGTTAAGGATTTTAAAACCAATGAGCGATTTAACACATCTAACTATTGCCGAGGCTCTTAAGGGCTTAGAAAATAAAGACTTCACTTCTGTGGAGCTGACTGAAGCGCATATCAAGGCTGGGGAAGCAGCAAAAGATTTAAACTGCTACATCACTGAGACACCAGATCAAGCTATGGAAATGGCGAAAGCGTCTGATGCGAAGCGTGCGAGCGGTCAGGCTGGGATATTAGAAGGCATTCCTTTGGCTATTAAGGATCTGTTCTGTACAGAAGGCGTGCAAACAACTGCTGCCAGCCACATTTTAGAAGGCTTTGTACCGCAATATGAATCAACAGTCACTGCAAATTTGTTTGGTGAAGGCGCTGTTATGCTGGGTAAAGCCAACTTGGATGAGTTTGCTATGGGTTCATCAAACACAACGAGCTACTTTGGGAATGTTATAAACCCTTGGCGCGCAGAAGATGGGGCCGATCGTACACCTGGAGGTTCTTCAGGTGGCTCCGCTTCAGCCGTTGCCGCACGCATTGCTATGGGTGCAACGGGAACTGACACTGGTGGCTCTATCCGTCAACCTGCAGCTTTTTGTGGTATTGCAGGCGTAAAACCAACATATGGACGTTGCTCACGTTGGGGAACCGTTGCCTTCGCATCTTCCTTAGACCAAGCGGGCACTTTTGCGCGCACAGTAGAAGATAATGCCCTTATGCTGCGTGCTATGTCTGGACACGATCCAAAAGATTCGACATCTGCTCAGCATGCTGTGCCAGATTTCGCCGCCGCTATGACAGGTGATATTAAAGGCTTAAAAGTTGGTATCCCTAAAGAATACCGCGTAGATGGCATGCCTGCAGAGATTGAAGCGCTATGGCAAAAAGGTATTGAGTGGCTTAAAGGTGAAGGCGCTGAAATCGTTGATGTGTCGTTGCCACACACTAAATACGCATTGCCGACATATTACATTATCGCGCCAGCAGAAGCATCTTCTAACCTTGCTCGATATGACGGCGTTAAATACGGCTATCGTGCAGATGAAAACCAGCTTAGCGACATGTATAAGAAGACACGTGCAGAAGGCTTTGGTGATGAGGTTAAGCGCCGCATTATGATTGGTGCATATGTACTATCAGCCGGCTATTACGATGCTTACTATATCAAAGCGCAACAAGTTCGCCGTCAAATCCTTAACGACTTCCTTGAAGCTTACAAGCAGTGTGATGTTTTGTTAACACCGACAGCACCCTCTTCAGCTTTCGTTATTGGTGAGAATGAAGATGACCCGATCAAGATGTATTTGAACGACGTTTTCACTGTTCCAGCATCATTAGCGGGCCTACCGGGCATGAGCGTTCCTGCCGGACTTGATGCAGCTGGTCTGCCGCTTGGCTTACAGCTAATCTCTAAACCTTGGGATGAAGAAATGCTGTTTAAGGTTGGTGGAGTGATTGAGAAATGCGCTAATTTTTCAGCACTTCCTCAAGGCCTTATTAAAAAAGCCGCATAACTTGTAAAAGCTATGACGAAGATACTGCGCCTATATATGAGTGTGATATTGCTTAGCCTTTTTGGCTTTGCACCTGTCGCACTCGCGCAGCTTTATGTGACACCTGAACAACGAGAAGAGCTAAACCTTAATGAGCTTAAGCAAGATTATGGTGCGCCATACGAGTTAGGCCAACCGAGCGTTGAGCAAGCGCCTGATGCAGCACCATCACCTCCTAGCCAGACAATCGAAGACTATGCGAATGGGTATTTTCAAAATTGTATGAAGCAAGATCATCCGATTTTAAAAGCACAAGACCTCAAACAATTTTGCAGCTGCACTTCAGCGCAAATCCCTGATGTGTTGAGCACTGAAGAGTTTAGAAACAGCCTCACAGACACACCAGAAGGTCGCTTTCAGCAACAACGTATAAAGCTTTTTGTCTATGCACCATGCATGGCTTATCCTGCACGTGCATTGGTTTTAGATAACTGTATCAATAACGCACAGCAAATCCCCAATGCGACGAAGGTCTGCCCATGCTTAGCGGACGGCATTCGTGATTACGTTTTGGTTGAGGGCGGGCAACTTATCGAGCGTTACACGAAGGACCCTCGCACAAAAGATTTAGATCCGATAGCCGCTTTAATGAATTCTCCGCATATGGAAATGCAGAATAAATATCTGACAACAGTTTGTGTTGGCAAACATCTGAGATAAATGTAAAAGTTAAAAACTAAGATAGTAAAAAAGGAAGAGTGTTTAAAAATGGCACAATTAATACAAGGCAATACAGGACAATGGGAAATCGTAATCGGCATGGAGGTTCATGCGCAGGTTACTTGTAACTCAAAGCTGTTTTCAGGCGCATCGACTGCGTTTGGTGCAGAGCCTAACACTCAAGTGTCTTTGGTTGATGCCGCTATGCCGGGCATGCTGCCTGTACTTAACGAATATGTTGTTGAGCAAGCCATACGCACCGGACTAGGCCTAAACTCTCAAATCAACAATATGAGTGTGTTTGAGCGTAAAAACTATTTCTACCCTGACCTTCCGCAAGGCTATCAGATTTCTCAGTTCCAGCACCCGATAGTTGGCACTGGCACGATCGAGATTGATTTACCTGATGGCACATTGAAAGAGATCGGGATTACGCGCCTTCACCTTGAGCAAGATGCGGGTAAATCGATGCATGACCAGCACCCAAGCAAATCCTTTGTTGATCTAAACCGTTCAGGTTGCGCACTTATGGAGATTGTTTCTGAGCCAGATATTCGCGGCCCTGAAGAAGCAGCGGCTTATCTTTCAAAACTTCGCATGATCTTGCGCTATCTTGGCACATGTGACGGTAATATGGATGAAGGCTCAATGCGCGCAGACGTCAATATTTCTATGCGTCGTCCTGGCGAGCCATATGGTATTCGCGCTGAGATTAAAAATGTGAACTCAGTTAAAGCCGTTCAGCAAGCTATTGAATATGAAGCGCAGCGCCAAATCGAGATTTTAGAAGATGGCGGCGAGGTTGTACAGGAAACTCGACTTTGGGATCCCGCAAAAGGCGTAACACGCTCTATGCGCTCAAAAGAAGAAGCGCATGATTATCGTTACTTCCCTGACCCTGACCTTCTACCACTTCACGTAAGCAACGATCAAATAGAGAACATCCGCAAAACATTACCGGAACTTCCTGATCAAAAGAAACACCGTTTTATGAATGATTACAGCTTGAGCCTGTATGATGCTTCAGTTCTTATCGCTGAACGTAAGCGCGCTGACTTCTTTGAGGCTGTCGCTAACGACAATGATGCTAAATTGGCTGCAAACTGGGTCATTAATGAGCTTTTAGGGATTTTGAATAAGAACGATAAATCGTTAGAAGACAGCCCTATCTCTGCCGAGCAGCTTGCAGGATTGATCAAACTTATTAGCGACGACACTATATCAGGTAAAATTGCTAAGGATGTATTTGCGATCATGTACGAAACTGGTGATGATGCAGATAAGATTGTTGAAGAAAAAGGCCTTAAGCAAGTTACAGATACTGGCGCTATTGAGGCGATCGTTGACACCATTATTGCCGCTAATCCAGACAATGTAGCAAAATATCAGGGCGGAAAAGATAAACTCTTCGGCTTCTTTGTCGGTCAGGTTATGAAAGAGACACAAGGCAAGGCTAATCCTGCTGTTGTGAACAAGTTATTGAAAGAGAAATTGGGGTAAAGGGGGTAAATAATGGCCACCAAATACGAATATAAAGTCGCTATTTACCGAGAGAGCATGCTTGGCTCACTCTTCTTAGGTGGCTCTAAGGTTGACCCCATGAAATTTTCAGAGTTCTTAAACCTCAATGGTGAGCAAGGCTGGGAAGTAGTCACAATGGAGCGAGAAAGCCGCCGCATGCTTTTATTCTTCGATCGAGAAGCTTTCTTGGTCGTTATGAAGAGAGAGAAATAACATCATGCACAAAGCTCTTCTTTACACACTTATCGGTATTGTTATTTTGAGCGCCCTTCTCACTATCGGGCAGCTTTGGTTCATGATCTTGAGCTGGGATATTTTTATCAAAGCGATCGTAACTTGTGGTATTCTAGCCTTGCTTATCGGGTTTCTGATCATCATCAAGGCTGATTTCGGTGAGCATAAAAAACTCAAAGATGAAAATTACCTCGATTAATGTCTAAATTGCTTAAATCCCAGAGCGCACCGCTCAATGTCACACAGCAAGCAAATCACCGTATATTTGCTGGGCTTGGCTGGGATCCGCATGAAGATAAAGGCCTGATAAAAAAAGCAAAAGCGATAAGCCAAGGTAAGCAAATGCATCACGACCTTGATTTAGCATGCTATGTTTACGATAAAGAGGCACGATATATCTGCCATATTTGCGCAGAAAGCGGTCAGCAAAGCGATCAAACTGGCAAGATTTATCATAGCGGCGACAATATAGAAGGTGTTGGTGATGGCGATGATGAGCAAATATCGGTTGAGTTAAAAGATATCGACCCTGTTATTGATTCTATTATTTTCGCAGCCTCAATCAAGAGCGGTCATAGTTTTGATGAAATCAGCAATCCAGAAATACGCCTAGCGGATGGCTATAGCGGCTATGAGTTCATCAATCGCGACTTAAGCGATGAAGCGCTGCACGGTGCCAATCTATATGCCTTTATGCGCGTTTATCGCAGCGGTGATGGCTGGGCGATGCACTATATAGATGAGGCGATGAGCTCGACAGATGGGCATGAACGCCCTGCTCTTTTGAAAAAATTCATTTAGTTTGCAATTTTATGCAGCTTAGGGCTTGCGTAGTGCAAACAAAATCCTTACAACAGAAAAGCTTTCGAGCGTGTAGACGCTCAACGTGATGGGTACGTGGCCGAGTGGCTGAAGGCGCTCCCCTGCTAAGGGAGTATAGGGTCAAAAGCTCTATCGAGGGTTCGAATCCCTCCGTGCCCGCCATTTACTTTCTTGCTTTTCATTGTGCCTGGCTTTCGTTACACTTTAGCTGCAAACTACCCTTAAATAAGGATCACGCGCCGATGAGCCAAACTTACTTCAATGAAACTTCAGCCTATACATCCAGAAAAAAGAAAAACCATATTCCCTTATGCGTTATTCGCAGTGATAAGCTTGAGAGTTGGCTTAAAAAGCAAAGTAAAGCCTTACAAACAGCGGCTGCGCAAAATGGTTTTGCTAAAGAAGAAGCACTCCTACTACCACACCAAGACAAAGATGGTCAGATTAAAGCGATCTATGTGCGTCTTGGGAAAGAGATTAGCCTTTACGATATGGCGAGCGTGGCTAGCCGTTTACATGCTGATTTTTCTAAAGATTTTATACAATCAACAACATTTGAAATTCAGGATCTAAAAGGAAAAGATCTAGAGCTTGCCCATATTGGTTGGGGGCTTGCCTGCTATGAATATGCAGCGCAGAAATCATCGCCTAAGAGCTTCCCTAGCCTCGTCTGGGCGAAGGATTGTGATAAAAAAGCCGTAAGCTCAATGGTTGAGAGCATCAATGCTTTGCGGGACTTAGTAAATGCGCCGGCTAACATCCTTGGCCCTGAGGAGCTTGAAGGGGCCGCGCGCACGCTTGCAGCGGCACATGAAGCGAAGATCAAGGCCATAAAGGGCGCGGAGCTTATAAAGAAGAACTTTCCGCTTATCCATACTGTTGGCATGGCCTCACCTAGGGAGCCACGCCTTATTGAGATCACGCACGGCAACACGAAGCACCCTAAACTCACTTTAGTAGGGAAAGGTGTCGTCTTTGATACTGGCGGCTTAGATCTTAAACCTTCGCAATATATGCGCCTCATGAAAAAGGATATGGGGGGCGCAGCTCATGTTTTAGCGTTGGCGAAGCTTATCATGGACGCGAAGCTTCCTGTGCGCCTTAAAGTGCTTATCCCTGCTGTTGAGAATGCGGTCGGCGGCGACGCTTTTCGCCCAGGTGATATCATTAAAAGCCGTAAGGGGTTATTTATTGAAAACACTAATACTGATGCGGAAGGACGCCTCATTTTAGCAGATGCTTTATGCTATGCTTGTGAGGATGATCCAGAACTTGTTATCGATTATGCGACATTGACCGGATCGGCGCGCGCAGGGCTAGGCCCAGATATACCAGCATTTTTCTGTAATAATGAAGATATTCACGAAACAATTCGCAAAACTGCTCAAGAGCAAGAAGATCCTATTTGGCCGATGCCTCTATATCAGCCTTACCGCAAACATATAGACAAATCCGTAGGTGACATGATCAACTCAACCGGCATTCCGGGAGATGGCATTTACAGCGCTCTTTTCCTCGAAACCTTTATCAAAAGCGGCGTTGAGTGGATGCACTTAGATGTCTTCTCATGGGAAAGCACAGGTAAAGCTGGACGACCAGTTGGAGCAGCTGATACAGGCTTACGTAGTATTTTCGCTTATTTACAGCAGCGTTTTGGATAAAATAATAAAGAGTAGCTAAACATGATTTACAATGCGAACCTATCAACAGTAGTTATGCGCGATACGCCAGATGAATATGGCGAGGTTGTTAATGAGTTGCTCTATGGTGAGAAGCTAGAGCTGATTAACGATAATGGTCAGTGGGGTCGCGTGCGAAGCCTTCATGATCATTATGAAGGCTTTGTCTTAATGAATAGCTTGAAGTTTCATAAAGACAAAACTCATAAGATTTTTGTACCGCACAGCCATATCTATGCTGCACCTAACTTCAAGACAGACCCTATTCAGAGCCTGTATTTCCAATCCCAAGTCAGCGCTACTGAAGAGCGTCAAAATGGCTTTATAAAACTTGATACTGGCGGATGGGTTTTTGAAACACATCTCATGCCGATTGATGGCGCGATGATTGATCATGCCTCAACGGCACATATGTTTGCTCATGCGCCTTATATTTGGGGTGGGCGCAGCATTGCTGGGATTGATTGCTCGGGCTTAGTACAAGTTTGCATGATGGCTAAAGGCATTTCAGCGCCACGCGATTCAGG